>Ga0182743_1000036_pt1 | contig 285292 bp, 275 predicted proteins | sample eDN3rd30CKraftOP_FD_128522 | JGI IMG/M metagenome (GOLD analysis project Ga0182743, IMG submission 128522) | Enriched Organic Plus compost microbial communities from Emeryville, California, USA - eDNA 3rd pass 30_C Kraft OP (version 2) (version 2) ... | reverse complement strand
TGATTTGTTGATCTGTAATGCGTTTGCCCGACACAGCGTTCTCCGTTTTGCTGTGTCGAACCCTATCAGATCAACCGGCCAAGATAGTTGTCGCTAGCCGGCCAAGTTAATTGTCGCTGAACAGACGCGGGAGCGGCCTGCCAAGAGACTGCAAGAGGAACGTTTGGCGTTACTGCCGTTGCCTCAGCAGCATCAAGGCCTTCTTCTGCCGACAGCTTCCCAGCGACCGATGCCGCTGGAGAGTTTTCAGCATCCGCTGTCCGTCTACAACGAGCTGCTGGAGGTTCGGGCATGAACCTTCAGCACAATCGTATCGAACAGCTATGTGATGTCCTGAAGCTGGATCGGATATCCAGCGAGTGGCCCGCCGTTGCCCAGCAATGTGCCCGCGAAGAGGCAACTCATAGCGACTTCCTGGAACGCCTCCTGTGCATGGAGAATGACGCTCGCATCGAACGTCAGCGCGCCGCACTCATGAAGATCGCAACATTACCGTCGGTCAAGACCATTGAGGATTATGACTTCACCTTCGCAAGCGGCGCCCCCCGTGCACAGATTCAGGAACTGGCGGCACTGACCTTCATCGAACGAGCAGAGAACGTCGTGTTCCTTGGTCCCAGCGGAGTCGGGAAGAGCCATCTGGCCCAAGCCTTGGCCTATCGGGCGGTGATGGCAGGCATCAAAACTCGTTTCCTGACCGCCGCCGACCTCATGATGCAGTTGGCCACGGCCCACAAGCAGGATCGGCTTCAACAATACTTTAACCGCGCCATCATCGGGCCGCGGCTGTTGGTGATCGATGAGATTGGCTATTTGCCATTTGGGCGGGAAGAGGCGAACCTCTTCTTCAACGTGGTGGCGCAGCGCTATGAGCGCACCAGCATCATCGTCACGAGTAATCTGCCTTTCAGCCAGTGGGCCTCATGCTTTGCCGAAGACCAGACGCTCACCGCCGCCTTGCTTGACCGGCTGCTGCACCACGCCCATATCGTGCAGATCTCCGGCGAAAGTTACCGCCTCAAGGACAAGCGAAGAGCAGGAAATATCAAAGTAAGAAACTAGAATTTGGAACGCCGGGGTGGGTCAGTTTTACTCCGACGATTCCGACGAAAGTGGGTCAGATTTCAACCGGCGTTGACACCTTGTCGGGTTTCCATGGACTTTCGCGACGCTCAGACGAGGGGGAGTAACGATTGCGATCGCGCCGTTCAATTTCTTCTTGCGTAATGCGTCGGTTGTTTTGTTTGATAACCGCACAGCCCACCGTTTTTTCATAACAAGTATAGCGTCCACCGCCGACATAGTTAGGTTCGGAGCGATTTAGCTTCTCGGCATTGGACGCCGACCCAAGCTTGATGACAAGCAGATCAAGCAGATAAGAGCAATGCTCACTGACCCGGATGTCACTGTCACGGACGTTGCTCAGCAATATGGCGTCAGCCGCACCACAATCTATAACGCCCTTGGGCCCGTTCAACCAATCCGTGAGCCGGCATCCACCGTGGCGGTATGAGGGGCGACCTCGCCCCCTCGGGTGGATAGTGGCGAAGCCGCCGTAAAGTTAGCCAGCCAACATGCTGGTCAGCAAGTGCTGTAGAATCTGCTACCAAGCTAACTTGGTAGCAAAGAGATCAGATATGCAGAGCCCACCGGCAGAGCAAACGACAAGCCGAACTGGCAAGACGGCTAAAGCCCGAAAGCAGACGAAGGATCAGGAAGAGCTAGTTCAAACAAGCTTCCGACTGCCCCGTAGTAGGTGGAGGAAGCTGCATGAACTGAGCCTTGACGAAAGGACGAGCGTCCAAGCGATCATTGTTCAGGCACTGGAAGCAGAGTTTGCCAAACGTGGCGTCACTTTTTAAGCAGCAAAAATATGAAAGACTCAACCAATCAGGGAGACGTTACCGCCTCTCAGGACTTCGCACAGTACATTGCTGGTCGGAAGTTCAGGACCATATTGGCTGATCCGCCATGGCAGTTTCAGAATCGGACTGGCAAGATTGCGCCTGAGCATCGTCGATTGAATCGTTACGAAACGCTGACCCTTGATGAAATCAAGGGACTCCCGGTATCGGATGCCGCCGAAGATACTGCCCACCTGTACCTGTGGGTGCCCAACGCGCTTCTTCCAGAAGGGCTCGAAGTGATGAAGGCGTGGGGCTTCAACTACAAGTCCAACATCGTTTGGCAGAAGATTCGCAAGGATGGGGGTCCCGACGGACGTGGCGTAGGCTTCTATTTCCGCAATGTGACCGAGTTGCTGCTTTTTGGTGTGCGCGGTAAGAATGCGCGAACGTTGCAACCAGGGCGAACGCAGGTCAACATAATTTCGACCCGTAAGCGCGAGCATAGCCGTAAGCCGGACGAACAATACGAACTGATTACTTCTTGCAGCCCGGGACCCTTCTTGGAGCTATTTGCACGTGGTGAACGGGAAGGCTGGGCGATTTGGGGGAACCAGGCGGACAGTAGTTACTCTCCTACTTGGCCGACATATGCGAATCACTCTGCTGCTGAAGCCGACGATGGAGTCGCGTATAGCGCCTCCAGTTGAACTGTGTTGGTCGCGGCCGGGAAGAATAAAAGGGGCCTATGAGGCCCTTGTGTCCTCAGCGGCTTGAGTGCATACTGTACGTCTATTCAGTAGTTCGGCAGCCAAGCTGTTGTCGGCGCATGTCAGTTTCGGTGGATACATTGTCATGGATTCAAAGCCGCTCAATTTTGATATAGCTCTATCTCGCTGCCGGCATTGCGGCGCCCATTGGCTGCCGGCCGAGGGCATCGTGGCGAATGATGCTTATTGCGAAGAATGTGCAACGTCGCGCCGCGCAATCGCGGCGGAAGGTCTTGGACTTGCACGCCTCAACCGTCAAGCGATACAGGGCGAATACCTTCTTCCTCGTTCATTACGATTCACCTAGCTTTGCGATTCGAAAAAGGATTCTAGTTGCCTCACGGCTTGTAGCCTACCAACCATGCCTGGGGATTCGCCCAGGCGTTTTTTCCGTCCGCCTGTTCCTGGTAGTGGCTCACTCCAAGCTCTCCATTCATGATTCCGTAGGGAATGACGAGTCCATTCTACAATTCGCACCCTTGATACAACGGTTTGCTCCCATCGTATTGACGTTGGCGTTACAACAGTAGACCAGTTCGGCACCGGTACAGATGACAATGCGTCGAGTACTTGGCTAGCCGTTTTATATCGAAGTGACGCATCATCATGCAGCATCTTCTTGATTACACGGCGCCAAGGTCGGGGGACATGCGGCAACCAAGTCAGGGAATCTGCAAAACCGCCATCAGCAATTACAGAACAGGGTCGAGGCGAAGCTTCGTACCAGACTTTGCCGTGCAATAGACGATATAGGGTCATTCCCATTGCCCATATGTCAGTCTTTCGGCTGGTACCCTCTCCGAGCCACACCTCATACGCGATATGGTCGTAGTAGCCAGCTTGTGAACCATAGTCCAGTATTAGGTCGTCCGTCACGAGGCCAAAATCACCTAGTTTGGCAACACCCTCGCTGTCTATCAATATGTTGCCCGGTTTGATGTCTCGATGAAGCATTCCCCGCGCATGAAGAGCATCTAACCCAAGCAAAACGTCTGTAGCCACATCTCGCACATCCCTCAATGGCATTGGGCCCGCTTCGAAGCGTGCCTGCAATGAGCCTCCTGGACAATAGGCCATGCAGAAACGGATGCTATCCCCATCGGGAAGCTCCTCAATGTAGAAAACCTGGACGACATTCCTATGGCTGGCTCGCGAAAGGTGCTGGGCTTCTGCCAGAAACTTCTCCTTGAAAGCTCTCCATTTCGTTTCGTCGTCTGAAGGGTTTCTGACTAGCACTTTCACGGCTACGTCGCCATGAATACTGTCTTGACCGAGAAAGACTTCACCGAAGTACCCGGCTCCAAGCTTTCCGCCCAACCGCAGTGCAGGGATAACACTCGACATTACCGGGCCCTCGCCGCAAGAATGAGCATTGCCGCTTCTCTACTAGATTTGCGAGGCTGCTCGCCACTTAACCGAGTACTCCAGAACTCATCATCTTTGAGGTATTCGTCGACTTTTCTGTCCCCATAGTTCCGACTGATTACGGCTTTGGAGTAAATGTCTACAGGAATTGACGTGGAGGCGGCCGCTGCCATAATGACTCCGCGGACCTCGGCGCTGCTTAACAGCGCCAATTTAACGCCGCCGCCCATGGGTAGGGCACTCGCTTTGATTATTACTCTTTCGATGCGATGCTCACGGAGGTAGTCGGCGCATCTTCGATATAGGAGGGCAAGTGCAGGAGCTTTATCCCCGCTTTGCAGGCTCCATGTCGTATCGGAAAGAATGACTACCGGCTCCTGTGGGTCTCCCGGAATTTCTGCATCAACTACGGTCACCTTTTCGCCGACGACGACGATACCTACATAACGATCAGCCATGCCCAAATGCCTATAACGAACAGTGTAACAACATGCTAGCGCACCAGTTTAACAGTGCAGATCAGCATGAGGTTACACAGCTCTGGTGTCATTCGTCCTGTTGGAGCGTCGGTTCGTCGCTTACATCATCCTCGCCCAACTCCTCTACGGGCGCGGAATCGAACTGAATAATCGTATCTGGAAGACCTACCAGCAAGAGGGGGCATGGGTTGCCTACGCCTCTATCCACCCGATGAATCAGCTTATCCCAGTGAGTGGTTGCCATGCCATATTTGTTCGAAACGAAGTTGTCCGTCCACGCGTCTACGAAGGGTATAGGGTCCCGAGCGCGCTCAACTCTTCTTAGGACGTTGTTCCTTTGCTTCGGGGTGGGAGTGTACCCGTGCGCTTCTAGGTCAACGTAGCTCTCGATGCCCCGATCTGTGGCAAAGCGATGCACGGCTCCCCACAACGCTCTTTGCAACGAGCTGCCCCGAGTGATGATGATCCCCACGCTGATCGCGCCTTCAGCATGAAGACGCTTGAAATTTTCAAGATCACGATCGAAGAAGGGGTCTTTGTTGTTCCATTCGATTTCGCATGCAATGACCCCAATGCCATCAACACGCCGCACATGATCGACCTCGTGTGAAGTCGACTCCTTCTGGACCCCATCCACAACTTTGGCGATCTCGAAGTTATGCTTTGTCCAGCCGAGCGCAGCCAACTCGCGACGCATCCTCTGCGTGAACTTACTCTCGCCGCCTCCACTACCGATGATCTCGGTGATTGGAAGCTCTAGTGCATTCAGCACGGATGCCAGCTCCTCCAGAGTCTCCCCGAATTCACCCTCTAGTATGGAGCGTGCGTGGGAGACGAAAAGAATCTCGAACCCCTTACCAGTTAAGTCACTCAATGTAGGCATAACAAAGCATCCCGGTCTTGTTGTGTAAATGTTGTGCAAATCTGGTTTAGAACTTCGCATAGGAAAACGGCTTACAAGAGGCAATCTTGTAAGCCCTTGATTTCCTGGATAATTCTTGGTCGGGACGGGGGATTCGAACGTGCGACCCCTTGCCGTCACTGGCGCCACCATATCGTTGATATTTTTGGGCACCTTAACGGATCTTAGCAGTAGTTATAGCCATTTAACCGTCGACAGACTTTATTCCCTTTCGACAGACTTTATTCCCACTCTTCAACAATTGAAGTCCGTTGTCGACCCTACTCCACCGTCACGCTCTTTGCCAAATTCCTAGGCTTGTCCACATCTGTACCGCGCGCGCACGCCGTGTGGTAGGCGAGCAACTGCAGTGGAATCGTATGTAGCAGGGGGGACAGCTTTCCATAATGCTCGGGCATACGGATGACATGCATGCCTTCGGCGTTGGTAATTTTGGTGTCAGCATCCGCAAACACATACAACTCACCACCACGAGCGCGCACTTCCTGCATATTCGATTTGAGCTTCTCAAGCAGCTCGTCCCGCGGCGCAATAGTTACGACGGGCATGTGCTCAGTCACCAGAGCGAGGGGGCCATGCTTAAGTTCTCCCGCGGGATACGCTTCGGCGTGGATATAGCTGATCTCTTTAAGCTTTAACGCCCCTTCGAGGGCAATGGGGTAATGCATGCCCCGGCCCAAGAAGAGGGCATTCTCTTTGGGTGCAAAGCGATCTGCCCAGGCCATGATCTGGGGTTCCAGAGCCAACACGGCCTGAATTGCTACCGGCAAATGGCGCAGGGCACGCAAGCTTTCTGCTTCTTTCTCTTCGGAAAGCCGCCCTTTTACCTGCGCTAGAGCCAATGTCAACAAGTAAAGTGCGGTCAGTTGCGTGGTAAAGGCTTTGGTCGAAGCCACACCAATCTCGACACCGGCGCGGGTAATGTAGGCCAGCTTGCATTCTCGGACCATGGCGCTGGTGGACACATTGCAGATGGTCAGTGTGTGCTCCATGCCCAGGCTGCGAGCATGCTTCAAGGCGGCAAGGGTATCGGCAGTTTCGCCAGACTGCGAGATGGTCACGACCAGGCTGTGCGGGTTGGGAACGCTGTCGCGGTAACGATATTCGCTGGCGATTTCGACGTTAACAGGAATCTTAGCGATCGATTCGATCCAGTACTTGGCGGTCAGCCCGGCATAGTAACTGGTGCCGCAAGCCAGAATCAGCAAACTGTCGATCTCGCTAAAGACTTTGTACGCACTGTCACCAAACAGTTCGGGAGAGATATTTTCAATGTCTTGCAGCGTATCGCCTACAGCACGAGGCTGTTCAAAAATCTCTTTCTGCATGTAATGGCGGTAGGGTCCAAGCTCGACCGCCGCAGTGTGCGAATGCACGGTATGTACCGGGCGCTCGACTTGCTTGCCCTGACGGTCTACCAGCCACACGCGAGCCAGCTGCAGATCGACGACGTCACCGTCTTCGAGGTAAATGATTTGGTCGGTAGTACCGGCCAAAGCCATGGCATCAGACGCAAGGAAGTTCTCGTCCTCGCCCAGCCCCACCACCAGCGGTGAGCCTTGGCGTGCTCCCACAACACGATGCGGTTCATCGCGGCAAAACACAGCAATGGCATAGGCGCCTTCCAGACGCTGCGTGGCTTGCTGAACGGCTGCAAACAAGTCGCCGTCATAGCTATGGTCGATCAAGTGGGCGATCACTTCGGTGTCGGTCTGGCTCTCGAACTCGTAGCCGACTGCGCTTAACTCACTGCGCAGCTCGTCATGGTTCTCGATGATGCCGTTATGCACCAGCGCAATGCGCGGTTCACCCCTTCCCTGGCCGGAAAAATGTGGGTGGGCATTATGAGTGGCGGGGGCTCCATGAGTCGCCCACCGCGTATGAGCAATGCCGGTATAGCCCGACAGTTTCTCGTTATGGATCTCGCGCTCGAGTTCGGCAACGCGCTGAGTGCTGCGGGTACGGCGCAAGCCGCCCTCGGCGTATACAGCCACACCGCAGGAATCGTATCCCCGGTATTCGAGGCGCTTGAGGCCCTCTACAAGAATGGGGGTGACATCTCGCTGCGCAACCGCGCCGACAATTCCACACATATGCCTGAACTCCTGACGAACAATTAACAGCGCTTATTGTGCTTAAGTTGCTGGGAAATAAGATTTCTTTTTTCTGTATAGAATGAATTATTATTTCTAATCATAATAGTAACGAAATAATATTTCACCAGGGTTGATCATATGAACAAAACTATTGAAATCGTGCCTATCGATGAGCTTGATGTTCGCATCCTAGAGCAGTTGCAAGCTGACGCGTCGTTGACCAATCACGAACTGGCCCTGCGCGTCCACGCTTCGGCACCGACCTGCTTACGCCGGGTACGACGACTGCGCGATACCGGGGTAATTGAAAAGCAAGTAGCCATCGTCAACCCCGAGAGGCTTGGCAACACACTGACCGCCATTATTGAAATCACATTGGACGTACAAACGGCGGAAAATCTCGAAGCATTCGAAAAACGTGCGATGGCGGAATCCGCCATCTTGCAGTGTTACCGCGTTTCTCAAGGGCCCGACTTCATTGTGGTGGCTCAAGTGGCCGACATGCCTGCCTACCACGCCATGGCGTATCGCACGTTCACGTCGGATGCCAATGTACGTAATGTACGTAGCTTTTTCTCTATTCACCGAAGCAAGTTTGAAACTCGCATGCCCATCACGTTTTCCGCATCGAGCGAAAGCTAGGGGAATCGTCAGCCACGCGCTCCGAAACGAGTGACCGAGGCTTTGAACGCATCCAGATAACGGTGCGCCATGCGTCGTGGGTCGTGATGCTCGAGCACGTAGGCATGTGCATTCTGCACCAGACGATTACGAAGCTCGCTATCGTTCAAGATCAGGTCGATGGACTGTGCCAACGCGTGATGGTCTCCCACCTTGCACACCAAACCGCGTCCCCCGGCCAATATCTCGGGCAAGCCGCCGGCATCGGTCGACGCGACTGGCACCGAATAGACAAACGCATCCAGCACACTACTGCCTAAGGCCTCGTACTTTGAAGCCATGACGAACACATCCATCAATCGGTAAAGGTCTTCAACCCCATGTTGGAAACCTGCGAATATATAGCGGTCGTTCAGACCGAGTTCTGCCACCAGATCGCGTGCCGGCTGTTCAGCGTCGCCTCCGCCGCCCAGGTGCAGGAATACAAAGTCGTTGCGTACACGGTCAAGTTCATGCACCGCCCGCACCAAGGTACACGGATCCTTTTCGCGGGTCAGTGCGGAAACGGTTGCGATTACCTTGCGGCCAGCTAAACCATGTCGCCCTGAAAACTCTCGGGCGCGGTCCATGTTCAAAACCCGAGCTTCGATAGCACTGGGAATCACTTCCACTGCCAGTCCCAGTCTGCGCGGTTCCGCGGCAGCTGCTTCGCTGATAGCCACAAAAAGGTCCGCGCGACGCCACTTCCACAATGTCTTTTTCTGCTTTTGTTCGGACACGGGAAATGCCGTGCGTCGGGTAAACGCAATGGGGCGACGCAGCAGGGGCTTGAGCACGGCAAGCCACGTCAAGGTATTGGCTGTCTGCGCATGCAACAAATCAAAGCTGCGCGCAACCCTAAGTAGCTGTAAACACAGCGAGGCAACTCTACCTGCTTCATACACTTCGAAGCCATCACTGCGTGCCGCGCGAGCCAACGGTTCTCCTCGTCGTGCCACCAAGGCAACATGATGTCCCGCGGCCCGAAACTGCCGCATGCACATTAAAGTCTGGCGCTCGCCCCCCCGCCAGCCTTTTTCAAAATTGAGCTGCAATATGCGCATCAGTCAAAGCTCGCTATCGGGAACAGGACTGAAGTATCGGGCTATATTCACAACCAAAGCCGCGACGGCACAAAGCATGGAAATCACGACGCCAAGCGTTGCCCCGTGCGACACACTCAAGTTGAACGCAATGGCCACCAGAGCGGTGCCCATACTTTGCCCAAACACGCGAGTGGTTGCCTGCAATGCACCGGCGGCTGCGCTTCGGCGACGTGGCCCTCCAGTAAGGAGTGCACGATTGTTCGGGCTCTGAAAAAAGCCAAAACCAAGGCCGGCGACCAGCATTCCAACGGCATGCCAACCAAAACCTGCCTCCAAGGGCAACATGGCAACCCAGCCCAGACCTGTCGCCATGCAGCCTGCGCCAATCCCACACAGCACGGCCACTTTATATCGGTCGGACATCCAGCCCGACACAGGTGCCATCACGGCGGTCCCTACCGACCATGTACCTAAAAGGATGCCAACTTCCGAATAACTATAGTTCACCACCGTCAGATAATAGAAGGGCAATGCCACAAACGACGCCATCTGCGACGCAAAGGAACACGCCGAAGCGCCGACCGCATACGCCACAGGAGGGATCCTTAATAGATCAATAGGCACTAAAGGCGCTGTCTGGTCCCAAGAGCGGCGAACCAACGCAACTCCGCAAATTGCCGCCACCAGTAAGAAAACCACAGCCTGCCACGGAGCATGCGCAAGCATATCGAGTCCGCTGACGAACAGCCCCAATGCCAGCATGCTCAGTATGCAACTGATCCAGTCAAACGGGCGCTTTATACGGGGAAGATCCGGTAACGTACGGGCTCCGATTGCAGCCAACAGACAGACTGGCACAAAGACCAGAAATATCCATTGCCACGCTGCGTACTCGAGAATGAATGCGCCAATGCTTGGGCCCACCACCGCTGCAGACCCCACCATCAGTGCGTTCAAGCTAATGCCGAAGCCCATTCTGTGCAGCGGGTAGGTGTTACGCACCAGCCCGCCAAACAGGCACATCAGCATCGACGTGCCAATAGCCTGGCACATACGCGACAGCAGCAATCCGAGGAACGTCGTTGACAACGAACAAGCGAGCGCGGAAAACATGCATATCAGCGATCCCACCATATACATGCGTTGCGAACCCATCCGTTCGCTGATCACCGACAAGGGCAGCAAGGTCACAACGATGACCAAGCTGTAGGCAATCACAATCCACACAACGAGCCCCGGATCGATGGCCAAATCTGCCGCGATCCGAGGCAGCGCCACGTTGATCATCGTCAGGTCGATCGACGCGAAGAGCACCCCCAGCAAGATGGTGGCGGCGGCCCAGTGCCGCCGGGGTGCCTCAAGTCCGTCAGGAGGCGCGGCTTCGTTTGGTACCTTCTGCTTGGTTTGCACGTCAGACTTTCTTGGTGGGGCGCGTCCAGCCTGAGATTGTCTTTTGAACGCCACGCGATAGCGTCAATTGACCTGCCGGTGCGTCTTTAGTCAGCGTCGTACCCGCCCCCAGCGTCGCCCCGCGCCCTACAGTAACAGGCGCAACCAATTGGGTATCAGAGCCGATAAAGGCGTCGTCTTCGATGACCGTCTGGAACTTGTTGACCCCATCGTAATTGCAAGTGATGGTACCCGCGCCGATATTCACACGCTCACCCACTAGTGCATCGCCAATATACGAAAGATGGTTCGCCTTTGACTGCCGACCAAGCTTGCTCTTCTTGATCTCGACGAAATTGCCCACGTGGGCCTCGTCACCCACTTCGGCGCCAGGCCGCAAACGCGCATACGGACCTACCCGCGCCAATGCACCTACCGTTGCATCGTGCACATGACTGAATGCGTCAATGACCGCGCCCGCGTCGATCTTCGCCTGGCTGATGACACAATGCGGGCCAATGCGGACCCCGTCACCCAACACGACGTCGCCTTCGAACACACATCCGACGTCTATGAACACGTCGCGCCCACACCGCAAGGTGCCGCGCAGGTCAAATCGTGCGGGGTCGGCCAATGTGACACCTTGCTCCAACAGCCGACGAGCTTCTTCGGCCTGCCAGATTCGCTCGAGCTGGGCCTGCTGCACCCGACTGTTGACGCCCAGAGTCTCCCATGACGCACCCGCGTGGGCGGCGCGAACTGGTACAGAGTCAGCGACTGCCAGACCCACGGCATCAGTCAGGTAGTACTCGCCTTGCGCATTATTGTTATCAATACGCTTCAGCCAATCGATGAGATTGGCCGTGGGCGCCGCAAGAATTCCCGTATTGACTTCATTGATGGCACGCTCGGAGTCCGAAGCATCCTTATGCTCCACGATGCGAACCACCTGCCCGTTGCTGTCGCGGACAATGCGGCCATATCCCGTAGGGTCGTCCAGTCGTTCGGTGAGAATCGCCATGCCGCCTTCCCGAGCCTCGATCAGCCCCGTGAGGCTCGTCGCCTGAACAAGCGGAACATCGCCATAGAGCACCAGGGTTGTATCCGCCTGACCATCGCCCTGTTTCAACAAAGGCACCGCCTGCTGCACGGCATGGCCAGTGCCCAATTGCGGGCTCTGCACCACAAAGCTGAGGTCAGGGTTACTGGCAAAAGCCTGCTGAACACGCTCTGCCCCATGTCCTACCACTATCACGATGCGGTCCGGCTTGAGCTGACGCGCATTATCGAGCACATGAGCAAGCATCGGCTTGCCCGCAATGGGGTGAAGCACCTTGGGCAGGTCAGACTGCATACGCTTACCCAGGCCCGCAGCCAAAATCACAATGTTCAACATGTATTTCTAGTAACTAAATATAAAGAATTAAGCGTGTCGCTCGCTGGTGGCCATATTAATGGGAAGCATCCTTACGCCTTGCGTCCCGCCAGCCGGCCGGCCGCACTCTTACGCGCCGTCCTGGCCGCCTTCGTCGTCGAAGCAACTTTCTTGCCGACCGCGCGCTTTGCAGCCGCCCTGTCACTCGCCGCAGACTTCCGACCCGACTCTGATCGCTTCGACGCCGCAGTACCTGCCTGCTTGCCGTCATCGGGCGAACCCATCGGCGAAGCCTGCATCCCAGCAACCGTTGCGGCAGCCAGCGTATCGAACTGCTTTTGCAACATATTCCACCAGCCCTGAGCTGCATCCGAAAGCGCCGCCGGGTCACCCGGCAAGGCCTGACCTTTGGAACCTGCCGCCTGTGCCGCATCGGCCGCCCGCTCGCCAACCTCGGGATGCGCCTGTGGCGGAGTCTTGATCTTGGCTTGGCCCGACGGTTTGATACCTAACGCCACTTCGAGCGGAGAGGGATTATCGCCCGAATCGGTCGTCGCACCAGGAAAATTCGCGAACGACTTGAGCGTCGCGATTGTCGCCCGCTGCACTTCTAGAGCCTGAATCGAGCTGGTCAGCATCGACATATTGATGCGCAGCCAGTTCTCAACCGCACGCAGATCGCTGATACGACGGTCGAGGTCATCGGTAGTAAGCGTCGAGGACACCGGCGGCTGCGCCAAAACCCCAGACGTGGCCAGCCCTTGCCAAGCCTGGCGCATCATCTCCATGCTGGCCAACAGCGGATTCTGTGAAAGATCGCCGGCCTGTCCGAAGCCGGGCAGGACAAATGGATTGCTGTTCTCGCTTTTCATGGCCGCTTCCTGCTAGAGGTTGGTACAGATGCGCATCACTCGGTATGCTGTAAGCTTAAACTGAACCGATACCCAGCGTCTAATCACATGACACGCCAGTATTCCCTGAACGAAATCGAAAGCGCCATCAACTATTGGCGCAACCGCTCTCCCTCCGTGGGCGAAGAACAGGCACTCTGCAAAGAAGCTGCCGCCCTGGCCGAACCCTACGCGCTGATGATCTTCTATTCTCACAGCGATATACCCGCAACGGCCATGTCTCCCGAAGCCCAAAAAGCCATGGCCGACTGGGAAGCCACCCGAAAGCCCAGCAGCTCGCAGAACTGACACCAGCAAAAAAAGCACCGGCGCCTAAAAACATAGCTCCAGGAGTGTGTTCCACCCCGGTTCCGGCTCCATTTCCCCCACAGCCATACACTTCACGCGACGCAGTCCAGGCCCGCTTCCCCAGACCGCGAGAGCCATAAACCACATAGCCAGATCGATCCAAGCACCCAGACCTGAGCCGTGGAAGGCACGGCTCCCGGCATGGGTGTCGGAGGGCCCTGCGTGCTACCAAAGGCGGCAAAAGGGCAGGTGATCACTCCTGCCGCGTTCTCCGCATCAACCCCTCAACCACCACCAGCTCCGCTTCTACAGTAAACAACCCCGCCTCAATCATCTGCCAGGCCTCGTCCACCGTAACGGCCCGAATCTCATCCACCTCGCCATCCTGATTCCGCATTGGAACGGATTCATCCAGCACGCATTCACTGACAAGTACGTCCTCAACTTGGTATCCCTCAGGCAAACGCCGATGCATCCGCAAGATCACTCTCAAATCGGAACGCTGAGCCAATTGCTCTGGCGTCAGGCCGGCTTCCTCCTCGCTTTCGCGCAGCAAGGAAGCATCCAGAGTTTCGCCGGCCACCGCCAGGCCACCCACCAGCGTGTCCCACAACCCAGGGTCAGTCGACTTACTCGCCGAGCGCAAGGCGATCCACAGCCGACCGTCAGGTGTCCAGGCGTTCAGGTGAACCGCGCGCGTCAGCATCCCTAACGGTCGAATTGCCGCACGTTCGATCTTGCCCAGCGTCTGCCCTTCGCCAATTACATCCAGCAGCTCATTACGCCAGGCACGCAGGCAACCCGCATCACGCATCAATAACGCGGCCTCGGCCAGCACCTCGTTGATCGGCAGGCGCCGCTGCCCCACCACGGCTTCAATACACACCGCTTCCGGCTCTACACGCACTCCTTCGAGCGATTCCAGCGCCCGAGTCGCCCGCGGCGTGATCCAGCCTGCCACGCGCCCCATAATAGTTAGCGGGCGCGACCCGGAAGGCGGTAACTGTTGAATGCGAGGAACCAGCCGACCATACCGTTCTTCCAGTGATGGCAGCAGTTGTCTGGCCTGTTGAGATTTCATGGCGCAATTGTAATGGAAGGCATATCTTGCTTTACCAACTTCGCTACTAGAGCCTAATATGTGGGCTGCGGCCACCAAGAGTCCAGCAGTTCGCTATAATTCTGCGGCCTCTACAATTAAATCGAGCAGGTGTTTCTGAGGCCAAGCAACACCAAGCCTGCCATCAATCATTGTGCCTTTGCCAAAGGGCGTCTATGCGCCTTACTACCATTTCGTCATTCGGCGAAGGCACTCCGTATTTCGAGGTCAGCATGAAGAAGTTGAGAGGGGTACTGGGAACTAGCGCGATGCTCATGGCAGGCGCTGCCAGTGCACAGGTCCAGGATATGCCCGGGGGCCCAAGGGTCAACCAGCTCAATCTCCCCCCCGGAGTAACCGAAATTGCCAATGACATCATGTGGCTGCACTGGATGCTGCTTATCATCTGTACAGTCATCTTCATCGGCGTTTTCGGGGTCATGTTCTATTCGATCCTGATGCATCGGAAATCCCGTGGCTTCAAGGCATCTAAATTCCACGAACACGTCGGAGTTGAAGTTGCCTGGACAGTCATTCCATTTTTGATCGTCATTGCCATGGCACTGCCTGCGACGCGCACTGTGGTCGCCATGAAAGACACCTCCAGCGCCGACCTCACCATCAAGGCTACCGGCTACCAGTGGAAATGGGGCTATGAGTATCTCGACGGCCCAGCCAAGGATGTCAGCTTCCTGTCGACACTTTCCACGCCCCGAAGCCAGATCATGGGCACCGAACAGCGTACCGACACCTACCTCATGGAAGTCGACAACGAGCTAGTTGTGCCCGTCAACAAGAAAGTGCGCGTCATTGTTACCGCGGCCGACGTCATCCACTCCTGGATGGTGCCCGATTTCGGTGTCAAGCAAGATGCAATCCCCGGCTTCCTGCGCGACACTTGGTTCCGCGCTACCAAAACCGGCACCTATCGTGGCCAATGCGCCGAGCTTTGCGGTAAAGACCACGCGTTCATGCCTATTGTCGTGCGCGTCGTGACTCAGGAAGAGTTCGATGCATGGGCTGCCGAGCAGAAGAAAGCCCTGGCCAGCGCTGCCGACGACCCCACCAAAGAGTGGACCAAGGAAGAACTGATCGCACGTGGTGAAACCGTTTACGGTGCAAACTGCGTGGCTTGCCACCAGGCCAATGGTAAGGGCATGCCACCCACCTTCCCGCCTCTGGATGGCGATGAGAAGTACGTGCTCGCGCCCAAGAAAGGTCAGATCGACACGGTTCTTAACGGCCATCCCGGAACCGCCATGGCGGCCTTCCGCGACCAGCTCAATGACGTCGAAATCGCTGCCGTCATTACTTACACACGCAACGCCTGGTCCAATGCTGGTAACGGCCCCGATCCGGTCGTCCAGCCTGCAGATGTCAGCGCACAGCGCTAGGCGGCACCGTAATGACGCGTATCGAATATTCAAACGTTTTCTCCGGGGCCGCCACAAGCGCAGCCTCGGTCCAGTAGGAAGGAGTCAACAATGAGCAGTGTTACTGCCGATCACGTACCCGCCAGCCACGGGCACGACGACCACCACGACATGCCCCACGGATGGCGGCGCTGGCTATTCGCCACCAACCACAAAGACATCGGAACGATGTATCTCATCTTCTCGTTCCTGATGTTGCTCGAAGGCGGTGTGCTGGCCTTGCTGCTTCGCACCGAGCTCTTCGCTCCGGGCCTGCAGTTCTTTCAGCCTGAACTGTTCAACCAGTTCACCACCATGCACGGCCTGATCATGATTTTCGGTGCGATCATGCCGGCGTTTGTGGGCTTCGCCAACTGGATGATCCCCCTGCAAATCGGGGCTTCCGACATGGCGTTCGCCCGTATGAACAACTTCAGCTTCTGGCTCCTGCCAGTGGGCGCAACCCTGTTCACGGCTTCGTTCTTCGTACCAGGCGGTGCTACGGCATCGGGCTGGACAATGTACGCTCCGCTGTCGCTGCAGATGGGTCCTGGCATGGACTTCGCCATCTTCGCCGTGCACATCCTGGGTGCGTCGTCCATCATGGGTGCCATCAACATCATCGTTACCATCCTGGGCATGCGTGCCCCAGGCATGACCCTGATGAAAATGCCCCTGTTCTGCTGGACCTGGCTCATTACGGCATACCTGCTAATCGCCGTTATGCCGGTGCTGGCAGCTGCCGTCACCATGCTGCTGACCGACCGCCACTTTGGCACCGCCTTCTTTAACGCGGCTGCCGGTGGGGACCCTGTTCTGTATCAGCATGTGTTCTGGTTCTTCGGGCACCCCGAGGTCTATATCATGATTCTGCCGGCCTTCGGAATTGTTTCGGCAATCGTCCCGGCCTTCTCGCGCAAGCCGCTGTTTGGCTACGCCTCCATGGTTTACGCCACGGCCGCCATCGCCATCCTTTCCTTCCTGGTCTGGGCTCACCACATGTTCGCGACCGGCATGCCTGTAACCGGACAGCTGTACTTCATGTATGCCACCATGCTGATCTCGATCCCGACCGGGGTAAAGATCTTCAACTGGGTGGCAACGATGTGGCGCGGCTCGCTGACCTTTGAAACCCCCATGCTGTTCGCGATCGGCTTCATCTTCGTGTTCACCATCGGTGGTTTTACCGGCCTGATCCTGGCCGTGGCGCCTATCGATATCGCGGTGCACGACACTTACTACGTGGTGGCTCACTTCCACTACGTGCTGGTGGCCGGCTCGCTCTTCGCCCTGTTCGGCGGCGCGTACTACTGGCTGCCCAAGTGGACGGGCCGCATGTATGACGAGCGTCTTGGCAAACTGCACTTCTGGTCGACGATGATTTCGTTCAACATCACCTTCTTCCCCATGCACTTCCTGGGGCTGGCAGGTATGCCGCGTCGCTACGTTGACTACGCGTCACAGTTCACCGACTTCCACCAGATCGCCACCATCGGTGCATTCTGGTTCGGCCTGTCGCAAATCATATTTATGTACGTGGTGCTCAAGGCCTACGCGGGCAAGGGTGAACCTGCCGCCGCCAAGCCTTGGGAAGGCGCTGAAGGTCTAGAATGGACGGTCCCGTCACCGGCACCATTCCATACCTTTGTTACCCCACCTGTAGTCAAGTAAACACATGACACCCGAGCAACGCCGCCGCAACCGCATCGGAGGAATCATCCTGGCAATCATCGTCATCGCGATTTTTGTCTGGACCTTCCTTCGCGGTGCGGAACTGATGAATTGAACCGATAGGCATGGCAGACGATCTTCGTGAACTCTCGCAGCGCAAGCTGAATTTCTTCCAGACGCTGAAAGCAGTACTCTGGGGCTTCTTCGGTGTGCGCAAGGGAAAGAGCTACCAAGAGGACATTGCCAAGCTCAACCCCGTCCACCTTATAATCGCGGCAATCATTGGCACGATACTGTTTGTGGTCGGCTTGGTTCTTATTGCCAAGTTCTTCATCAACCAGGCGATTTAGCGACCGCTATTGATATCAAATAATTCGTAGGAGATCACCATGAGTGCAAGTCACTCGGTTACCGGAAAAGAGGCGCCTTACTACTACGTGCCCGCCGATTCGCCGCATCCCGTCCGGGCCAGCATCTCGCTGCTGCTCGCGCTGGTCGGAGCCGCCCTGTGGATCAACAACTACACAGTGGGACACTGGGTTTTTCTGTTAGGCATCGCTTCGCTGTTTGTGGTGCTTTTCGGCTGGTTCGGTGACGCTATTCGCGAGTCCGAAGGCGGACTCAACAGCAAGCGTGTCGACAATGCCTACCGCTGGAGCATGGCTTGGTTCATCTTCTCTGAGGTGATGTTCTTTGCCGCCTTCTTCGGTGCACTTTGGTACACCCGCACCATCACCACTCCATTGCTGTCCGACCTCGAGCACCAGGCCTTGCTATGGCCTTCGTTTAGCGGCACCTGGCCCAACCTCGGACCTGCCGGCGTCGTCGATGCCTTTGAGACCATGGGTCCTTTCTGGTTGCCCACGATCAACACCGCCCTGCTGCTGACCTCGGGCCTGACGCTTACCATTGCTCACCACGCATTGCGCGTCGGCCATCGTGGCAAGACAATTTTCTGGCTGGCCGCCACGGTCATCCTGGGCGCAGTCTTTGTGGGCTGTCAGGCATTCGAGTATTTCCATGCCTATACCGACCTCAACCTGCGATTCGATTCGGGCGCCTACGGCTCGCTGTTCTACATGCTTACCGGTTTTCACGGTTTCCACGTGATCATCGGTGCATCGATGCTTACCGTTATTCTGTTCCGCCTTATCAAAGGCCACTTCACCGCCGATCATCACTTCGGCTTTGAAGGCGCTGCTTGGTACTGGCACTTTGTGGACGTCGTCTGGCTCGGTTTATACTTGTTCGTTTACTGGTTTTAAGCCTTGCGTATGCCGGGGCGCCTTACGCGCTCCGCCACAGACAAAAAAGCCGGCCCTAGCCGGCTTTTTTCATGCGCTCGAAGCTCGAGGCGATCATTAACCGCCATCGCATATTAAGACCGTTAACGAAATTGGACTCCGGTGCTCTCTATCCAGCCCAGGTAGTGCGCCAGCAGGACAAATAAGAACAGGGCTATCGACAACCCCACGCGCCAGGTCAGCGCATACGCCGTGCGACTGGTACCACTTTTGTCCCGCATAAGGAATACCAGTGCTGAGGCCAGGCTACCTAATATCCCCAGAAATGCCAGGATAACGATAATACGCATGAAGGTTCTCCGTTGAAACCAGGATTATTGCAGACATGGCAGGCTCACACCTAAGTATCCGGCTCGTTATTGCTCTCGCGCTGCTCGCCATGGTGGCCGCAATTTGCGTGTCGCTAGGAAATTGGCAGCTGGACCGTGCCGCCGAGCGCGACGCTATCGCTGCAGCCATTGAGCAGGGCAGAAAGAGCGGCGGGCTTCTGGTCGACGCCAATACGCCACCGGAACAGTTTCGGGATTGGAGACCGGCGCATGCCACGGGCAAATGGCTGCCAACGTTCACGGTACTGCTGGACAACCGAAATTACAACGGCCGCCCGGGACTATGGGTAGCCACGCCACTGCTGCTTGATGATGGCTCGGGCCAGGCATTACTGGTCTTGAGAGGCTGGCTGCCTCGTCCAGTCGCACATGGCGAAGCCCTGCCCGATCTTACGCCGCCGGAAGGAGTCCGCACCGTATCCGGTCAAATTCGACGCCACGTTCCAAGACTGTTTGAGCTATGGAGCCGAAAAGGAACCGACCCCAACGCGCTTCCTCAGACATTTTCTGCGGCCAATAACTCCTTTCCACGGGTTCAGAATCTTGACCTCGCAAACTACGCATCGGCGACTGGCTTAAAATTGCTGCCGATAGTGCTTGAACAGACCTCGCCGGAAGACAGTGGCCCCGATTTGATCCAGGACTGGCCTCTTCCTCCCATCGATTCAGACACCAATCGCGGCTACGCGCTGCAATGGTTCAGTTTTGCCGCCATTGCCATAATTGCCTGGATCGTGATCGTCTGGCGGGTGCTCCGAACACGTCGGCGCAAGCCCGGCACACAAGCCGACTGACATTAAACATCCACGTCAAGGAAACATGGTGGACCGCAACCCTCGCAATACCGCAGCATCTCCGGCCAAGCCCCGATCCATCCAGCCACTCATCTGGATTGTGGTGGTTTGCCTGGCTCCAATCATATTTGCCGTCTCGGCCTACTACGTACCGGGGCTCGGCCTGCGCCCTGACGAAGCGTCCAACTACGGACAGCTGCTGGATCCTCAACGCCCCATCCCATCGGCACAGACACTCGGCTTGAAAACCGAAGACGGTGAGCCTTTTGATCTTGCCAGCCTGAAAGGCAAATGGGTGCTCGCCACGGCCGATGAGGGTGCCTGCCCGGAATCGTGCGTCACCAAATTGTTCATCCTGCGCAATTCCCACGCCAGCCAAGGCAAGAATGTCGAACGGCTGGTAAGAATCTGGTTTGTGACGGATGATGCGCCAATTTCAGAGCAGATACATGAAGCCTACCAAGGCACCATCATTGTGCGTGCGGATCCTGAGAAGCTGGCGTCGTTCCTGACTCCGAACCGGGACACCTCGGCAGCAGACGCACTGGCCGCCCCCATGTGGATTATCGACCCCTTGGGTAATCTGATGCTTGAGTTCCCCGAGAATGCCGACCCGGTCAGCGTACGCAAAGACATCAGCAAACTCATCTATAACTCGCGTATCGGATAAAGGCATGGTCGACCGCATCAAGACACGCTACAGAAAACTGGTTTACCTGACCTGGTTTCTGACCTTGGACCTGATCATGTTTGGCGCCTTTGTCCGCCTGACGGACTCAGGCCTGGGCTGCCCGGACTGGCCGGGCTGCTACGGAAAGCTAAGCCCGATCGGGGCTTCAGACCATATTGCAGAGGCCTACGCCGCCATGCCCTATGGTGCCGTCAGCTTTCCGAAGGCCTGGATTGAAATGATTCATCGCTACGTGGGTTCGCTGCTCGGTTTGATGATTATCGGTATTGTCTTTCTGGCTTGGCGACACCGCAAGGTGTTGGGCAATTCGCCACGCTTGGCCGTCGTGACCCTGATAGCGGTGTGTGTGCAAGGTGCGTTTGGTGCCTGGACGGTCACTCATCAGCTGATGCCCATCATCGTGACGACGCACCTCTTGGGCGGAATGGGCTTGTTGGCGTTAATGACATGGCTTGCGGCTCGCGAGAAGGCTCACCCTGTTGTAAGCCCACACAGCTCGGTGTATCTGCCCTGGATGAGCCTTGCATTAGTACTACTATTCATTCAGATCGCCCTTGGTGGCTGGGTCAGTACCAACTACGCTGCCTTGGCATGCATGGACTTTCCAACCTGCCACGGTGAATGGCTTCCGCCCATGGACTTCCAGAATGGGTTCTCCTTGATACGAGGCTTGGGCGAAATACCCTCGGGCGAAGTGATCTCACAGCAGGCACTGACCGCCATCCACTGGGTCCACCGCAACTTTGCCTTCGTGGTATTTGCATTTGTCGGGTTTCTGGCCCTGACCCTGCGTCGGGATCCTGGACTCCGCGGGCCGGCAACGTTGTTGCTGGCGCTGCTGGTGGCCCAGCTTTTCACCGGCCTTACCACCATCTTCTTCGAATGGCCGCTTTTGATCGCCGTACTCCATAACGGAGGCGCTGCCGGCATGGTGCTGGTCAGCGTCACATTGATCGTGCGCCTTTACCGCGCGTCGCGGGCTAAAATACCGGCATGAGCACCCTTTCCGCCCCCGATCAATCCCTGATGCGCCAATACCTGGTGCTGACCAAGCCACGCGTTACCCAACTCGCTGTATTTTGTGCAGTCATTGGCATGTTCCTGGCCAGTCCGGGCCTGCCCGACTTGGGAATTGTGGTTGCCGGCACTGTGGGTATCTGGCTTTTGGCCGCCGCCGCGTTCGCCGTCAACTGCCTGATCGAACAAGAAGTCGACGCTCGCATGGCGCGGACCTCACGTCGTGCCACTGCGCGGGGCACCATTACCAATACGCAGGTCTTGGCGTTTTCGGGGGTGTTGGGCGGCTTGGGCATGCTGGTGCTATATCACTTGGTCAACCCACTGACCATGTGGCTGACCTTCGCCACCTTTGTGGGTTACGCGATTATCTACACGATCATCCTCAAGCCACGCACCCCTCAGAACATCGTCATTGGGGGGCTTTCGGGCGCCATGCCGCCGGCGCTGGGCTGGGCCTGTGTCGCGAATGCGGTGCCAGCCGAAGCCTGGATTCTGGTTCTGATCATCTTCATCTGGACCCCGCCGCATTTCTGGGCATTAGCCCTGTATCGCGAGACCGACTACCAAAATTCGGGCCTGCCAATGCTGACGGTGACGCACGGAAATGAGTTCACGCGCCTGCACATTTTCTTGTATAGCCTGGTGCTGTTCGCATCCACCTTGCTTCCCTTCATGGTTCGCATGAGTGGCCCCTTGTACTTGGCGTGTGCGGTGGTGCTCAGTGGCATGTTCGTCATGTATTCGTGGCGCCTGTACAAGGAATACAGCGACGCTCTGGCGCGTAAGCTGTTCCGCTTCTCTATTCTGTACCTGGCATTGTTGTTTGGCGCACTGCTGATCGACCATTGGGTGATGCTGCTATAGCGCAACCATTCCTCGCCAACCGACCCGGAGTCTGCATGTCATCATTGTTTTCGCTTCGCTCAGTTTTTTCGGCACTGGCAATCGCCTGCGCCTTGGTGCTGGCCGGTTGCGGCAGCGATAAAACCGAATTCCGGGGCAGCGACATCAGTGGCAGCAAACTTGGCGCCGATCTTGCCATGGTCGACGATACCGGCCAGACACGCACCCTGGCCGATTACAAGGGCAAGGTCGTGGTGGCCTTCTTTGGTTTCACGCAATGCCCCGACGTCTGCCCTACGTCCATGTCACAGCTGGCCCACGTTGTGGAATTGCTCGAATCGGACGCCGACAAGGTGCAGGTGCTTATGATTTCGGTAGATCCCGAGCGGGACACACCCGAAATCCTCAGCAGCTACGTAAAGGCTTTCAATCCGAATTTTGTGGGCCTGACAGGCTCTCCAGAGCAACTGGCCGCTACAGCGAAGTCGTTTCGGACGTTTTACGCTAAGGTTCCCGGCTCGGGCCCGGACGACTACACCATGGATCACGGCGCCTCGTTCTACGTCCTCGACAAAACCGGCGAAGCCCGTGTGCTTCTGCGCCCTGACACCCCGGCCGAAGACATCGTGCACGACATCCGCGAACTGCTTTAAGGGTCTGTAGATATTTTTTTACGGACAAAAAAAGGGACACCATTGTTGGTGTCCCGTAAGCATCCGCTTCGAAAGGGAGGGGATTGAGGAGAAGCAGAAGCGGACGATAGAACAAAATACAACCGGAGTTGTACTCAGCATTGCTCATATTGTTTAGTCCGCTTCAGACGTCTTTAGTTCTTCCCCCGCCCGATTATTTTGTAACTATAGGTAATTTGCCCGATTTACTCGCTGAGAGCAGCGCGCATTTTCTTGAACGCAGCGGCTTCGATTTGTCGAATGCGTTCAGCGGAGACCCCGAACTCGGCAGCCAATTCGTGTAGTGTGGCACCGCCTTCATCTTGCAACCAGCGGGCTTCTACAATACGGCGCGACCGGGCGTCTAGGGTATCGAGCGCCGAGAGCAAGCCTGTACTGTGTAGATCATCGCGAGCGCGTCGCTCCAGTACTTGCGAAGGCTCATCCACTTCGTCGGCAAGATAACTGATCGGCGCGAAATCGTCGGAATCGTCTTGCTGCGCCTCAAGTGCCAATTCGCGACCTGAGAGGCGAACTTCCATTTCGCTGACGTCTTCGGGGCGGACGTTGAGTTCGCGTGCAATGTCGTCAACCTGCTCCGGGTCCAGAGTTTGACCGTCTGGACGCATGCGGCGAAGGTTGAAAAACAGCTTTCGTTGCGCTTTGGTGGTGGCAATTTTGACCATGCGCCAGTTGCGCACGATGTATTCATGGATTTCGGCTTTGATCCAATGGACGGCGAATGACACCAGACGCACGCCTCGATCGGGATCAAAACGCTTGACTGCCTTCATCAGGCCGACATTGCCCTCCTGTATGAGGTCGGCATGAGCCAGGCCGTACCCCAGGTACTGCCGGGAAATCGACACCACGAGCCGCAAGTGCGATAGCACAAGCTGGCGAGCGGCATCCAGATCAGCTTTATCGCGAAGGCGATATGCGAGATCAGTTTCCTGCTCTTGCGTCAGCATTGGCAGGCGGTTTACGGCTCCAATATAGGCTTCGATCGTGCCCAGCGCGCCAGGATTCGACACCGCCATGGCCAATGCACTGTTCGATAGAGCCAAAGATTGGGATTGAGTTGTCATTAGTTGGACTATCCTTTTGGATTGAGGTCAACGACACATAATAATTATGATATTAGCACTCTCGGTCGACGAGTGCTAATAGTTCGACCCTGTGAATCGGTAAAAGTTTCACTCGAATTTTTACTTCTTTTACGCCGCCAATCGCTCCCCACCCGAAGGCGGCGTTCCTGTCGTTTAGCCCTCGGAAGGCGCAGACCTTCATCACAACAACTTTCTTTGAGAGTCGGAGACGCGGTTTCGTTCCCAACATAAGCGGCGTTCTGGGACCCATCGCACATGATAATGATTATTGTTTGATGTAGAATGCGTGATCGAATTTTGCCGAAAACCCCGGGATGAACGTTCCCTCCTCTCGCCGCTCGTACTGGCTCAAGACGCTGCATCAATGGCACTGGATGAGTGCTGCGCTCAGTCTTGCGGGTCTTATCGTGTTCGCCGCCACGGGCATCACACTAAATAATGCCGCGTGGATAGAGGCCAGTCCCTCGGTGGAGTCCCGCTCGGCCACGTTGCCACAGGAGCTCACGGCCGCGCTGGTGGGTATGGTCGACGAAGGCGCCACGGCAGCCCTACCGCCCGCCGCCGAACGTTGGCTAGATAAAGAGTTCCATATCCGCGTTCGCGGTCGCCCTGCTGAATTCACGTCCGACGAAGTGTATGTCGGGCTGCCGGAGCCCGGGGCCGATGCCTGGATTGCCATTAGCCTGCCCGATGGTCATGTGGAATACGAACGTAGCGCCCGCGGATGGGTAGCCTATTTCAACGACCTGCACAAGGGACGCAACACTGGAACGGCCTGGAGCTGGTTCATCGACATCTTTGCCGGTGCCTGCCTCGTGTTTGCAGTGACGGGCCTCTTTCTCATGACAATGCACGCAACAAATCGACGGGCGACATGGCCGTTGACCGGGCTTGGCGTGCTGATTCCTCTCGTATTGATGCTTCTTTGTGTGCATTAACCATGAAATTATCACTAAGAGCGACACTCGCCTGCGTGCTCACGGGCCTTTACGCTTCACCCGGGCACTCGGCAGGCCTCGAGATACAAGTCGAGATACCCAAAATCGATGTCGCGGAATATCACCGCCCTTATGTCGCCGTCTGGCTGCAAAGTGCCGACCGCAAGATCGTCCGAGACCTCGCAGTCTGGTACGACTACAAGATGCCCAAAGAAGAAGGAAAGAAATGGTTGAAAGACCTTCGGCAGTGGTGGCGGGTCAGTGGGCGAAGCCAGGCAGACCTGCCCGATGGCATTACAGGAGCCACCCAGGCCGTGGGGACCCACACTATCAAAGTAGCCGGCGACCATGCGGCTCTTGGCGACCTGCCCGCCGGTACTTACGAAGTTGTTGTCGAAGCGGCGCGCGAGAAAGGGGGCCGTGAGGTCGTGCGTCTGCCGCTGCCCTGGCCGCCACAGGCATCGACTTCTGCCGATGCCAAGGGTGAAACTGAGTTGGGCCATGTTCAGGCCACCGTCCTGCCTTAAGCACGAACTCACTAACTGGAACCATTCTGCTCATGAAACGTTTATTTCCCGCTCTGATAGTTGCCAGCCTGCTGGTCCCTGCTGTCTCGCAGGCTCACGACGTATGGCTCGAGCCTTCGTCGACCGTACTGTCCGGTGACGAGGCCCGGATCACAGTCGACGCCGGCTCAGGCAACGACAAGTTCTACTACAACCATCGCCCCCTGGCGCTGAACGACCTGGCCATTACAAGTCCTTCCGGTAAGGCCATCGAACCCGAGAATGAGTTCAAAGGCGCCCTTCGCAGCGGCTTTGACGTCACGTTGACCGAAGACGGCACCTACCGCATTGCCGTAGCCGGCCAGGGAGTATTCGCCCGCTGGAAAGAAGGTGATCAAAACAAGCGCTGGTACGGCAAGCCGGAAGACCTGGACAAGAACGTGCCCAAAGATGCTCAGGACCTGATGGTTCGGGAACGCATTCAACGTATTGAAACGTTCGTCACCAAGGGTAACCCCAGCGAACTCGAACCCGTCGGCAAAGGCTTGGCGCTATCCGGTGATACCCATCCCAATGACCTCTATGCCGGCGAAACCGCAAAATTTGTCCTTACACTGGATGGCGAGCCCGCACGCAATCTCAAGGTTGAGATCGTTCGGGACGGAGCCCGCTATCGCGACTCGGTCGAAGAGATGATCGTCGAAACCGACGATCAGGGCCGCTTTGAAGTGAAATGGCCACAAGCGGGTTTGTATTGGCTCCACGCTGATGTCGAGGACAACAAGACATCGACCCCGGTTGCCAAGGATCGCAACGTTGCCTACGTGGCCACGCTGGAAGTTCTGCCCGAATAGTTTACCGGCATGAGCATCAACGAATCGGTCGCGCCTGTGTATGAAACTCTATCCGGGTCCAGCATGGGCACGACATGGTCGTTGAAATTCCGAGGCGACGGTGCAGACCTGCTCAGGTTGCAGCACGACATTCAGGCCACACTGGATGAAATCATCGTGCAAATGAGCACCTGGGATCGGGCCAGTGCGATCAGCCGCCTTAATCAATCCGAGCCCGGCTGGTATCAGGTGCCGTCTGCGCTGTTCCGGGTGCTCACCCAGGCGCTCAAACTGGCGGAAATCTCATGCGGCGCCTATGACCCCACGGTAGGCAATCTGGTAAACCTGTGGGGCTTCGGTCCGTCGGGCCCCATCCACACACCGCCTTCGGCCGAGGCGATTCGCTTGTCCCTGGCATGCACTGGATGGCAGCGTACCGCGTTCGATACTACTCACCAGGCAATATGGCAACCAGGAGGCCTGCAGTTTGATCTTTCGTCCATCGCAAAAGGGTACGCCGTAGACGAAATCGGCTGCGTGCTCGACGCAGCGGGCATCAACGATTACCTGGTGGAGCTGGGCGGAGAACTGAAGGCAAAGGGTGCCAGTCCGGCCGGATCGCCTTGGGCCTTGAACATCGAAACTCCAGGCTTGACCGAGCAGATTCCCATCACCCTTAGCGACAGCGCGGTCGCCACCTCGGGGGACTATCGGAGGTACTTCATGCACCGGGGCCGGCGCATGGCGCATACGATCGACGCGCGCAGTGGAACACCGCTTGCGCACACCCTGGCCTCGGTGACCGTCCTGCACGCTCAATGCATGCTGGCTGACGGGCTCGCCACGGCCTTGCTAGCAATGGGTCCCGAAGAAGGAATCGAATTCGCCCGGCACAACAAACTGGCTGCGCTATTCATGACACGTCATCAAACCGATTTTGACGTCTCTTGGACTGAAGAGTTCATAGCCCACGTCGGGGTAGATACTTCCGCATGATGCTAATAAACAGCGCTATCGCCTTTGCCGCCGTTCTGGTCTGGTTGGCCCTGCTTTGGTATACGTGGATCAGACCATACCGCCGCAGCAAAACGTCCGCTGCAATGCAGTTGGCAACAGCAGCTGACAAGACAGCTATCGTCTATGCCAGTCAAACGGGCACCGCCCTACAACTGGCGCAGCGGACGGCTCACGGCTTTGGCCACCGGGCGACACTGTTCGCCATGGACTCCATTACTCCGACACAGTTGTCTGAGTTCCCACGCGTCTTGTTCGTCGTCTCCACCTATGGCGAGGGGGACCCACCGGACATGGCTCAGCATTTTTACAAAGCGATGTCCGGGCTCACGCCTGATGCCCAGGCCCTGCAGGGCCTGGAAGCGGGCATACTCGCCCTTGGCGATGACGATTACCAGAACTTCTGCGGCTTCGGTGTGGCGCTGGAGGCATGGTTGCGCCAACACGGAGCAACCTTTTTGTTCAACACGGTAAAGGTCAACCGCTCCGACGCCGCAGCGCTCCAACTCTGGGAAAAGCATCTCGCCCACAATTTTCAAGTTGCCCTGGGCGATGAGGCCCCGTTTAACGCCTGGAAACTGGTGGAACGCAATCTTGTCAATCCCTCCGGGTTGGGAAGACCTTGTTATGAGCTGACCTGGCATTGCGCAACCACTCAGATGCCTCATTGGAATGCAGGCGACATCGCCCAGCTTCGCATCAGTGACGCCGGCGATATCCGCGAGTACTCCATAGCATCCGTGCCTGACGAGAAAGTGCTGCGACTGCTGGTGCGCCGGCATCAGGGCCCGGACGGAACGCCTGGCCTGGGAAGCGGCTGGCTTTGCTCAGACCTGCCCGTGGGGCAGGAAGCGAAAATCCGCGTGCGTCCAAACCCCCTGTTTCACGTTCCCGAAGACGACCGTCCGACGGTGTTTATCGGGAATGGCACCGGTATCGCCGGCCTGCGCTCGCTGCTTCAAGAACAGATAAACCGCCGTCGTTTCGACAATTGGCTGATTTTCGGGGAACGCAGTCGAGACACAGACTTTCACTGGGGCGAATTGCTGGAGTCCTGGCGACAGGCTGGCTATCTGCAACGGATGGATCTGGCTTTCTCGCGGGACCAGTCGCCAAAGCGCTATGTGCACCACCTTCTACGGGAGTCGGCCGACGCAGTTGCCACCTGGGCCGCCCGTGGGGCGGTATTCTACGTATGTGGAAGCAAGGACGGCATGGCACAAGACGTCGACTGCGCTTTGCGCGACATCCTTGGTGAACACGGCTATCACGACTTAATTAATAGGCGGGGATACCGTCGCGACGTATATTGAGCTAGCGCTTGATGATGTCGCGTAACATGTCCACCAGGCGATCGGCGTGGTCGGGGTCAAGCTTTTCGAGCAGTCGATGCTGGTGTTCCATGGCTTGATCGCACAGACCACTGATTAATCGGCTACCCTTTGGGGTAATCTGCACCAAGGTCTGCCGGCGGTCGATATTCGAGGTTTTCAAAGTGACCAGGCCTTCGGCCTCGAGGCGCGGCAATACCTTGCTTAGGGTTGGCTGCTTGGTCACCGCGAGCTCGGCCAATTCGCCTACCGTCTCGCCCTCACCTTCGACCAGGCTTCCCAGAACACGCCATTCTGTTACGGTCAGGCCGGCCTTGCGAACTTCTTTGTGAAACTCGTGAGATATTCGATGGCTGGCCAATGCCAGCACAGACGCCAGATAGCGATGAACAAACCGAGGTTTATCCTCGTCCTTATGCATAAAATATTCCTGCCTGCCGCGAAGTTTTCCGGCGAATCCGACCGCCGGCTCCACCCCGCAAAAATCGTATTCCAAACGTTGCAGACCGTCAATGTAATGGTTTGCCCTGATACACAAGCAGCTGTTATTTAAATTAAATTTGAATAATCCATGAATTTTCATGTTTTTATTGACAGCGTCTGAGTCAAACTAAATTCGCCGTAGCCCGGCGGTCGGTCCACCGACCCACCGGCTCCGGCATTTATGCGTTTATGCTTCACCGCTGCCGGTAGAAAAACCTCTCTCTGTGGAGTCACCATGGCAGAACGTTCATTCAAGAAAGAAGTCCAGCAATTGCGCATCGCTCCGGGCGAAGAGTTCCGCGGCGAAGGCATTCTGGCAGTCACCAAAGCCCTTCTGCAGTCCGGCGTGAGCTATGTGGCCGGGTATCAGGGCGCCCCCATTTCTCACCTCATGGATGTGCTGGCAGACGCACAAGACATTCTCGAGGAGTTGGGCGTACATTTCGAACACAGCGCCTCGGAGGCCACTGCGGCCGCCACCTTGGCAGCCTCGGTGATGTACCCGGTACGCGGTGCCGTAACGTGGAAATCCACCGTCGGCACCAACGTGGCATCAGACGCCCTGGCGAACCTCGCCTCAGGCGGTGTGACAGGCGGCGCGCTCGTGATTGTCGGCGAAGACTACGGAGAAGGCTCGTCGATCATGCAGGAGCGCACCCATGCCTTCGCCATGAAGTCGCAGATCTGGTTGCTCGACCCACGCCCAAACCTGGAAAGCATGGTCGACGCCGTCGAACACGGTTTTCAGCTCTCCGAGGCCAGCAATACACCCGTTATCCTGCAGTTGCGCATCCGCAGTTGTCACGTACACGGACGTTTCATCACCAAACCCAACAAGCGCCCCGAGTTCACCTTGGCCGAGGCGCTCGACAACCCCAAGCGCGACGTCAGCCGCATTGTCCTGCCGCCTGCCTCATTCCTGCACGAGCAAGAAAAGATCAAGAGCCGCTGGCCCGCCGCCGTCAAGTTCATCAAAGAGAACAAGCTAAACGAGTTCACAGAAGGCGACATCAAGGACATCGGCCTCATCCTGCAGGGTGGCTTATACAACGGCGTCATCCGTGCCTTGCAGCTGCTTGGCTTGGCCGACCATTTCGGCAACAGCCGCATCCCGCTGTACATCATGAATGTCACCTACCCGGTGATAGACGATGAGGTCGCTGAGTTCTGTCGTGACAAGAAAGCCGTACTGATGCTCGAAGAAGGCCAGCCCAACTACATCGAGCAGAACATCGCGACCATCCTGCGCCAGGCAGGCATCCACACCTTGCTTTCAGGTAAGGACGTGCTTCCGATCGCGGGTGAGTACACCACGGCTGTCATGCGTGACGGCCTTCAGTCTTTCTTCGAAAAGTACATGCCTGAAGTCCTGCCCGTCATCAACGTGGCAGACGAACCCACGGCCGACGTGTCGGCAAAGGCCACAGCCACTGCTACGGCAACCGGCACCATGCCTGAAATGGAAGAAGACGGCGACATCGCGGTCGAAGAGGACCACGGGCCCATCGGCAACGGAACGGCCACCAATGGCCATGCGGCTCCTGCGGTCGTGCCCCGGGTTCAGCCCATGAAGGTCGATCAGGTTTCACGCAAGCCATCGGTGCAGCCCATCAACTTCCAGAAGCAGGTCAGCCAGCTGGCCGAAGTCGTGCCGCCGCGCCCCGCCGGTTTCTGTACCGGCTGCCCGGAACGGCCCGTGTTTTCGGCCTTGTCGCTGGCTCAAGAGAAGCTGGGCGAGCATCATATCGCCTGCGATATCGGCTGCCACCTGTTCTCCATCCTGCCGCCATTCAACCTGGGCGCGACCACCATGGGCTACGGCCTGGGTGCCTCGAGTGCCGCAGCGTTCAACGTGCCGTCGTCAAAGCGTTCCATCTCGATCATGGGCGATGGCGGCTTCTGGCACAACGGCCTGTCGTCGGGTATTGGTAATGCTGTCTTCAACAAGTACGACGGCGTCATCATCATCATCGACAACTTTTATTCGGCTGCCACGGGCGGCCAAGACGTCCTGTCTTCGCGAGCCGAGAACAAAAACCGCTCCACCAACAATCCCATTGTGGATGCAGTCAAGGGCGTAGGCGTGAAATGGGTCCGCGTGCTCGACCGCACCTATAGCGTGTCAAAGGTGCAGGCCACCATCGAAGAGGCACTGACCACCCCCGAGAAAGGCCCCAAGGTCATTATTGCGCAGTCCGAGTGCATGCTTAACAAACAGCGTCGGATCAAGCCTCAGTTCCGCGCCGCCGTCAAGGAAGGCAAACGTGTGGTGAAAGAGCGCTTTGGTGTCGACCCCGACGTCTGTACCGGCGACCACGCCTGCATTCGCCTTTCGGGCTGCCCATCGCTAACCATCAAAGACAGCGGTGACCCCCTGAAGGAAGACCCCATCGCTCACGTCGATAACACCTGTGTGGGCTGCGGCAACTGCGGCGAAGTGGCACACGCAGCAGTATTGTGCCCTTCGTTCTACCGCGCCGATCTCATCCATAACCCGACTCAGTGGGACCTGTTCAAAGCCAAGGTTCGCAAGCGCGTCATTGGATTCCTGCAATCCCGCCGCACCCAACGACTGAATCAATATTCGTTCTAAGAGCTCATCCATGACAAGCATTCAACTTAAACCGGGCACACCCATCAAGATCGCCATCCTCGCCATGGGCGGACAGGGCGGGGGCGTCCTGGCCGACTGGATCGTTGATATGGCCGAGCACGCCAAGTGGTGGGCTCAGACGACTTCGGTGCCGGGCGTAGCTCAGCGTACCGGCGCCACCATTTATTACGTCGAGATGATTCCCGAGGCCAACGTCGAAGCCGCAGGTCGGCAACCTGCCCTGGCGCAGATGCCTACGCCGGGAGACGTCGATCTGGTGGTGGCCGCCGAGTTGATGGAAGGCGGGCGGGCCATTCAGCGTGGCCTCGTCACGCCGGATCGCAGCACACTCATTGCCTCGTCACACCGCAGCTATGCAGTCGGTGAAAAATCAGCGCGCGGCAATGGCATTGCCGATTCAAACAAGGTCATCGAAGCCGGCGAAGCCGCTGCCAAGCGATTTATCTGTGTCGACTTGCAAGCCCTTGCCGACCAGGCGGGCAGCGTCATCAGTGCCAGCCTATTTGGTGCGATTGCCGGCAGTGGCACCTTGCCTTTCAGTCGCGAGGACTTCGAGGAGACCATCCGTCGTGGCGGGGTCGGCGTCGACGCCAGTCTGCGCGCCTTCGCCCTGGGTTTTGATGCCGCCGCCCACGCCCCTGCCACACCAGAGCGCATATCCACCGAAAGGCCCCTGCCCGCCGTACCCGAGACGGCACCCAACCCGCAGGTCCGCAAGCTCCTGGATGATCTGCGTCAGAACTTTCCAGCGGCTTCCCAACCCTTGCTCGTGGCCGGGTTGCGACGCGTCATTGATTTTCAAGACCCGGCGTATGGCGCCAAATACCTGGATCGGGTCCGCGCACTACGCAACCTTGACGCGCAGCACGGCGGCGAGGCCAAGAACTGGGCATTGACCACTGCCGCTGCACGCTATGTCGCGGTTGCCATGGCGTATGACGACGTCATTCGCGTCGCCGATCTCAAGACCCGCGCGGCGCGTTTCGACCGGGTCCGCGATGAAGTCGGCGCCAAGGCAGATCAGCTCTTGTATACCACCGAATACATGCACCCACGCGTCGAAGAGCTCTGCGGCACGATGCCTGCGCCTTTGGGCCGATGGGTGGAGAACTCAAAGTTGGCCAGTGGATTTCTTGAGCGCTTCTGTCGCAAGGGCCGCTTCCTTCAAAGCGGAACGTTGTCAGGCTTTTTGATGCTGTACACGCTGGCAGGGATGCGCCGTTTCCGACGCAGCACCCTGCGTCACCGCATCGAGGTTGCTAGCCTCGAAGCGTGGCTGCAGCTTATTCAGGAAACTATTTCCGTCGACTATGACTTGGCTGTTGAAATCGTCAACTGTCGTCGCCTGGTCAAAGGCTATAGCGACACGCACGAACGGGGCGAGAGCAAATACCGTCGTCTTATTACGGCTGCGGCAGCTCTGCGTGGCCGGCCTAACGCCGCGCAACGCCTGCGTGACTTACGAGAAGCCGCACTGGCAGACGACAAGGGCAGCAAGCTTGACACCATGTTGGCAGAAGACCTGAAGCTGGCTGCCTGATCGGGGTTCTGCCCGATTGACCGTACCATTTTTTAAAGAGGCACCCATGAGCTATCGCGACAATCCTGAAGCTATCCAGGCGCTGGTGCGTCCCTCGGAGGTACACCGCGACCTGTTTATCGACGACGAAATATTCGCGCTCGAAATGGAGCACTTGTTCGCAAACACCTGGGTTTACGTTGGTCATGCCAGCCAAATACCCAATGCGGGCGATTACTTCACCACTACCGTAGGCGACCAGCCGGTAGTCATGGTGCGTCACAACGATAACTCGGTCCGCGTTCTGCACAATCGGTGTCCACACAAGGGGGTCATGGTTGTAAACGACCCCTGTGGCAACACTGGCAAGTTCTTTCGTTGCCCCTACCACGCCTGGTCATTCAAGACCGACGGCTCCCTTCTGGCCCTGCCTCTCAAGCGCGGGTACGACGCCGAACATTTCAAGCAGACTGAAGCGGCCGGTGGCATGGCCGAGGTCGAGAATGTCCGCAACTATCGCGATTTCATTTTCTGCCGCCTGAATCCCGAAGGTCAGAGCTTTGAAGAGTTCTTTGGCGAATCGTTAAGCACCATCGACAACATGATCGATCGCTCGCCGGAAGGCAAGCTCGAAGTGGCCGGTGGCGTACTTCGCTACATGCATGACTGCAATTGGAAGATGCTGGTCGATAACCAGACCGACACCTGCCACCCGATGGTTGCACACGAGTCCTCGGCAGGTACCGCAGTACGCGTCTGGAATGAAGCACCGGAGGGCACGCCCAAACCCATGGCGGTCGAGCAGTTTGCACCCTTCATCTCCAACTACGAGTTCTTTGAGGGCATGGGTATTCGTGTATGGGAAAACGGCCACGGCCATACCGGCGTAAGCGATTCAATTCATGCCGCCTACTCTGATATTCCCGGCTATGCCGAGAGCATGGTCGCCGCATATGGCGAAGAAAGGGCAAAACAGATTCTTGGCGACGTGCGTCACAACACCACCTACTTTCCCAACATCATGGTGAAGGGCCCCATCCAGACGCTTCGCATCTTCAAGCCTCTGGCAGCCAATAAGACACTGGTGGAGTCGTGGACGTTCCGCTTGGTGGGCGCCCCCGACAAACTCCTTGAACGTACCCTGATGTACAACCGTCTGATCAACGCTCCCACCTCGATGGTCGGCCACGATGATCACGAAGTGTACGAGCGCGCCCAGCACGGTTTGCATTCCCGCGGTCGCGAGTGGGTGAATGTGGCCCGTCTGTACGATCCGACTGAAGTCGACCGCAAGAACGAGGTCACCAACGGAACGAATGAGTGGCAGATGCGTAACCAGTACCGTGCATGGGCCCGCTTCATGACAGCCAGCATGAAACAGAAGGAGACAGCATGAGCGGCTTCACCGATCAGCAACTGATTGATTTCGTTTACGCTGAAGCGCGCATGCTCGACGAGCAGCGCTTCGAAGAGTGGCTCGACCTTCTGACCGAAGACGCGTACTACTGGATGCCTCTGGCGCATGATCAAGACGATCCGCGCCTGCACGCTTCGCTGCTATATGAAGACAAGCTGCTTCTGCGAGTACGAATCGAACGCCTGGCTGGTCAGCGCACGTTCTCGCAGCAACCCCGCAGCCGCAGCCATCATTTGCTGGCACGACCTGAAATCGAAACCACACACCCCTGGCACGCGCCCGAAAAGGGCCAGTACACTGTGCGCGTCGCCTTTCACTACGTTGAGAGCCGCCTCGATCAACAGACGCTATATGCCGGATGGTCGACATTCGAGCTGGCGGATGTCGAAGGCGCCCTGCGTATCAAGCTGAAACGGGTCGATCTGGTCAACTGCGACGCAGCGATGCGAAGCATTCAACTTCTTATGTAACAAAGGGGCAGCGTCTTGTCGTCAACCGTCTATCAGGCATTTGTAGAAACCACAAGAAATTGGCCGACCAATCCCTTTGTGCAGGTCCTGCCCGAAACCGCCGAAATCTATAGCATTGCATCTGGCGAGCTCAGCTACCAGGGGGCTCTGGCGGCAATAGACACGCTGAAAGCTTCTTACGAAAAGGCCGGCTATGGCCACGGCCATCGGGTGGGGCTGCTGCTCGAAAACCGTCCTTCGTTTTTCTTGCATTGGTTTGCGCTCAACGCTCTGGGAGTTTCGGTCGTTCCCATCAATGCCGACCTGCGCGCAGCCGAACTCGAATACCTGGTGGGCCACTCAGAAATCATTCTGGCGGTGGCACTGACTTCGCATCACGACGTCTTGCGTGCGGCAGCTCAGGCCGCAAGTAGTCCCCTGCAGGTCATCGCCAACGACGATGCGCCGCCACCGGCGGCAACTCCAGCGCCTTATGCTGCTCGTACGCCCGACAGCCACAGCGAATGCGCCTTGCTGTACACCTCGGGAACCACAGGCAGGCCCAAGGGCTGCATCTTGCCCAACGAATACTTCCTGCACTGTGGAAACTGGTACGCAAATGTCGGGGGCATGGCAAGCCTGCAGCCAGGTAAAGAGCGCATGCTGACACCGCTGCCTCTTGTCCATATGAATGCCATGGCCTGTTCGACCATGGCCATGGTCGTCACTGGCGGCTGCCTGATTCTGCTCGATCGATTTCATCCACGGACCTGGTGGGAAAGCGTGCGCCAGTCTCGTGCAACCGTCTTCCATTACCTTGGAGTCATGCCCGCCATTCTGATGAAGGCGCCGGAAGGCCCGGGCGATACCGATCATCAGGTGCGCTTTGGCTTTGGGGCAGGTATCGATCGCAGCCTGCACGCACCGTTCGAGAAGCGTTTCGGCATTCCTCTGCTTGAGGCCTGGGCCATGACCGAGACCGGCTCAGGCGCTGTGATCATCGCCAACAAAGATCCACGCTTTATCGGAACCAGTTGTTTCGGCAAGGAACAGGAAGACGTCCAGGTGCGCATCGTCAATGATGCAGGCGAACCTGTGGGAGCCGACCAGGAGGGCGAACTGCTCGTTCGCCACGCCGGCGACAATCCCCGTTTCGGTTTCTTTGCAGGCTATCTGAAAGACCCCCAGGCAACTGACGAAGCATGGAAAGACGGCTGGTTCCACACCGGCGACATTGTCCGGCGCAACGATCAGGGCTATCTGCATTTCGTTGATCGCAAAAAGAACGTCATTCGACGCAGTGGTGAAAACATTGCCGCCGTCGAGGTCGAAAGTACGCTGTTGCAACATCCTGCCATCAAGGCGGCGGCAGTGGCTGCCGTCCCGGACGCTATACGGGGAGACGAAGTGCTAGCATGCCTGGTCTGCGACCCCAAGCCGCAGGATTCCGAAATGGAACAGCTTGCACGTGACATCGTCTCTTGGAGCCTGACCCAGCTCTCGTACTTCAAGGTACCCGGGTACGTGGCCTTTGTGGACGCGCTCCCCCTCACACCCACCAATAAGATTCAACGAGGCGAACTCAAGAACCTGGCGCCGACGCTGCCCGGCACAGCTCACTGCATCGACACACGCGATCTGAAAAAGCGGCAGGAAGCACCATGAGCGTACGCCGAACGGGCTATGACGGCGTCGTCGCCACAGTTCCCGTAACCGTCCCTTATGCTCGCTATTCCATCGACAGTGCGCATTGGTGGTTGGGGCGGGCACTGGCCGGATTGATCAAGCATTCGGGCGTTGCGAAAGACGAAATCGACGGCATGTGCGTATCGAGCTTCACCCTCGCACCCGACACGGCAGTCGGCCTGACTCAGCACCTGGGCATGTCGCCTCGCTGTCTGGATCACATTCCCATGGGAGGAGCCAGCGGAGTAATCGCCCTGCGCCGAGCCGCCCGCGCGGTTCAAAGCGGGGACGCAAGCATCGTCGCCTGCATTGCTGGCGACACCAATCACGTCGACTCCTTTCGTGCCACGGTCAGTCAGTTCTCCCGATTTGCCCAGGACGCCGTGTATCCATATGGAGCCGGCGGCCCCAACGCAAGCTTCGCCTTGCTGACGCGCCATTACATGCGCGAGGCAGGCGCGACCCGCGAAGATTTCGGCAAACTGTGCGTTGCACAGCGAAACAATGCGCTGCATAACCCCAACGCCTTGATGAAAAAGCCGCTTACGCTTGAGCAGTACCTGCGCTCGCGAGTCATCGCTGACCCAATCCATCTGTTCGATTGCGTGATGCCGTGCGCCGGAGCCGACGGCTTTCTGGTCATGACTGAAGATCGCGCACGCAGCCTGAAGCTGCCATTTGTGCGTATCCTCTCAACGATCGAACGACACAATGCCTGGAAAGAAGACGCGATCCAGATGCGTGGCGGCTGGACGTTGGATCGCGACGAGTTCTATTCGCATGCCAATGCGGGCCCGGAAGATGTCGATCTCATGCAAGCCTACGACGATTACCCGGTGATCAATATGATGCAGATCGAGGACCTCGGCTTTTGCGAAAAAGGCGGGGGACCGGAGTTTGTGCGCAAGCACACTTTCACGTTTGATGGCAGCTTTCCGTTCAATACCAACGGCGGGCAGCTATCTGTCGGCCAGGCCGGTGCCGCGGGTGGCTACCTGGGCATGATCGAAACCTTGCAGCAACTTACCGGCGCGGCCGGCTCACGCCAGGTGACAAACGCTCGAATCGGACTGGTGAGCGGCTTTGGCATGATCAACTACGACCGCGGCCTATGCACTGCAGCCGCTTTGCTAGCGCGGAGCGACCTATGACAGATCCGTTGACTCGGCCCCGCAAGAAAGATCCGATGGCGCGTACGCGCCAGCCCACAGTGCCACCTGCCAGCCGCAGCCGACGTGCGAAGGGACTGGCTGCCGCGGCCGCAGAAGGCCGCTTTGATCTGCAGGTGTGTCAAGACTGCGGCGCTGTACAGTATCCGCCGCGTGAAGTCTGTCACGACTGCCTGTCGGAGCGTTTGCGTTGGCAGCCGGTCAAGCCCGCGGGGAAATTGATTGCAACCACCACGCTACATCACAGCACCGACCTGTATTTTCGCGAGCGCCTTCCATGGCGTGTGGGGACTGTTCAGCTGGATGCGGGTCCAAGTGTCGTCGCGCATGTCCACGGTGACTGCGTCGAAGGTGAAACCGTCAAACTCACTTTGAAGCTGGATCGCAGCGGCCAGGCCGTTGTGATTGCACTTCCTGCCAAGAGCACTGCACATATGGAAGACGACAAGACCCTCCGCGAAACGTCCTGCGATCCCAAGTTCCGGCGCGCCCTGGTCACTGATGGAAAATCGGAAGTCGGCATCGCCGTCGCGCGAGCACTTCTCGATGCCGGTGCGACCACGGTTTTTGTTGGCGACCCCACGCCCTGGCGAAAGTCGTCGCCGTTCCAGGAACTTTGCAGTGACGATCGCATTCAGGCACAGGCACTGGACGTCACCGATACGGATTCGGTCGAGCGAGTCTCTCGATCTATTGGTGGCAAGGTCGAGATTCTGGTGAATACGGTCGGCTATGAGCGCGAAGGTGGACTGCTTTACAACCGCGACATTACGCGACTGCAGGATTCGTTCAACACCAATTGCGTCGGCCTGATGCGCCTTGCACAACATTTTGGACCAGGCATGGCGGGTCGCGCCGCCGACGGCGTCAACAGCGCGGTAGCGTGGGTGAATATTCTTTCCATCTACTCACACGTCAGCCTGCCTTCGCATGGCATCTGGTCGGCGTCGCAAGCAGCAGCGCTTTCCATGAGCCAATGCCTGCGCGCCGAGTTTCGGCCTTCCGGGATCCGAGTCGTCAACATATTCACCGGACCGCTCGATTACGAATGGCAGCAACTGACCCCGCCGCCTCGCGTGACGCCGGCCGCCCTGGCCAAGGCTATCGTCAAGGCATTGCAAGACGGTATTGAAGAAAGCTATGTCGGTGACGTTGCTCAGGAATTTCGCGCGCGCATGCTCGACAATCCGAAAGTGCTCGAGATCGAGCTGGGCGGCTGATGTCGCCCTCATCTGAATCACAAGGAAACACCATGACGACCTCCGTACTGGGCCAGTTCATGTCCGAGCTGCTGGCAGGCAAGATTCGAATTGTCGATCTGACCGAGACCCTGACTCCGGAATTTCCCACCATAGTTCTGCCCCCGGAGTTCGGGCAAGCCTGGCCCTTTCGAATCGAGGAGATCTCGCGATATGACGAGCGGGGTCCCGCGTGGTATTGGAATAATTTCTCGTGTTCCGAGCACACCGGCACACACTTCGACGCGCCCGTCCATTGGGTGAGCGGCAAAGACCAGCCCAACAACACGGTCGATACCATCCCCATCGAGGCGTTCATTGCCGAAGCCTGCGTCATTGACTGCTCGAAAGAGTCGCGTGAAAACCCCGACTTTCTGCTCACCATCGACTTTGTCGAAGCATGGGAAGCCGTTCATGGGCGCATTCCTGCGCGGTCGTGGGTGTTCATGCGTACCGACTGGTCCAAGCGCGACAAGCCGAGTGACTACCTCAACATGGATGACGAAGGCGCTCATTCACCTGGGCCTGACGCCGAAGTCGTTCCATGGTTGATCAAAGAGCGCGACGTTCATGGTTTTGGTACGGAATCCGTCGGTACTGACGCGGGGCAGGCTCAACATCTTGACCCTCCTTTTCCGTGTCACTACTACATGCACGGCAACAATCGCTACGGCCTGCAATGCATGGCAAATCTGGACCAGTTGCCACCCAAGGGGGCAGTGATTTTTTCGGCGCCGCTCAAGATCCGCAGCGGCTCGGGCAGCCCTCTGCGGGTCCTGGCGCTTACGCCCAACGGCCCTTACACACCGAATCCAGGAGACAGGACTTGAGCACTTCAAACACCGCGATTGTTACCGGAGGAAGTGCCGGTATCGGCGCAGAAATCGTACGTCAAATGCTGGACGCAGGATATGAAGTCGTTTCCATGGCACGGCGTGCGGCTGACTTTACGCACGAGCGACTTCACAATGTGCAGGTTGACCTGTCAGACGCCGACGCCACCGGGCAGGCGGCAGCAGAGGTAGCTGAGCGTTTCGCTGTGACGCATTTCGTGCACAATGCCGGCGTCATCTGGCCCAACCTGCTGCCCGACGTGAAGCTCGACGAACTCCAGGGTCTGACACAGATTCATTTGGGGTCTGCCATTCAGATCACGCAAGCTTGCCTCCCAGCCATGCAGGACAAGAAGTTCGGAAGGATCGTGTTGATGTCGTCCCGCGGTGCACTCGGGCTTCCCACGCGTACGGCCTACTCGGCAACAAAAGCCGGCATGGTGGGCATGGCCCGTACCTGGTCTCTTGAACTGGCAGCCTCAGGCATTACCGTTAATGTGGTGGCACCGGGTCCCATACAGACAGATATGTTCTACGACGTCGTACCCGCGGGTAGTGAGCGCGAGGCAAATATTGCCAAGGGTATCCCGGTACAACGTCTGGGCAGGTCTGATGACGTTGCCCGCGCCGTGATGTTCTTCTGCGATCCTGCCAACAGCTTCATCACGGGCCAGACACTTTACGTGTGCGGCGGGGCAAGCGTCAGTTCAGTCACTATTTAAGCTTTAAGCTGCTTTGCGTGGAAGCCCATATGGTCTTCCATGAAAGTCGAAATAAAGTAGTAACCGTGGTCGTAGCCCTCGTGACGACGCAGCGTCAGTGGCTGGCCGGCAGCCTTGCAAGCCGCTTCGAAGGCTTCAGGATACAACTGCTCGGCCAGGAAGTTATCGGCCAGGCCTTGGTCCACCAGAATGCCACCCGGAAATGGGCACTGAGCCTTTTCCATCAGCAACGAGGCATCGTATTGCTCCCACTGCTGCCGATCGTCGCCAAGATAGCCTGAAAACGCCTTATGACCCCAAGGGCATTTGGTAGGTGAAGAAATCGGGGCAAACGCCGACACCGAGCGGTATTTATCTTTATGACGCTGAGCCAGTACCAATGCACCGTGCCCGCCCATGGAATGTCCGAATATGCCGGCGCGTGAGGCGTCGCCAGGAAGCTCGGCGGTAACTATGCGGAACAGCTCGTCGGTCACGTAGCTTTCCATGCGGTAATGCTTGCTCCAGGGCTCCTGGGTGGCATCCAGGTAGAAGCCCGCGCCTGTTCCAAAATCCCAGCCATCGTCTTCACCCGGCACATTAGCGCCACGAGGGCTGGTGTCAGGCGTAACGAGCATGATGCCGTGACGCGCCGCCCATTGCTGAGCGCCGCCCTTGATCATGAAGGTTTCTTCCGTGCAGGTCAGACCGGCAAGGTAGAACAAGACCGGTACCTTGACCTTGGGATCTGCGGCCGCAGCGGGAGGAATATAAACTGAGAAACGCATCGGCAGGCCGATAGCAGTCGAGTCATGCTTATAAAAACGCTGCACCCCTTCAAAACAACGGTGTTCGCTCAGCACTTCCAAATTATTGGACATCAACGCCCTCCTTAAAGATTAATGCTGGGAGAAATGCAGGTATGTAGCATTCACTACAAACCATGCACAGCCTCCATATCAAGCTGTATTATGCAATATTGCCCTGCGGCCCACCGGCCAGCCTATAAAAACTTGCGCCATGGCCCGACTCGCGCGCCTTTATGCACCCGATACGCCCCAACTCATCCAAGTCCGATTCAATCGTGCCTTGGCGTCCCCTCACGAACCCACCCCAGCAGACACCCTGGATTCGCTCGCCGCCTGGTTTCGGGATGCCGCCCTTGAAGAAGGCGTGCCGGTGCATGGGTGGACCTTGCTGAACGATCGACTGGTATTGCTTGGCAGCCCAGCAGACAAATCGGCCATGTCCAGGATGATGCAGGCCTTTGGCCGACGATTCGCCGCGAGACTGCTTAAAGGTCGGGCCTTTGCCGAACGATACCGTAGCGCATTGCTTCAACCTGGCGCCTGGGTACTGCAAGGACTGGTCTGGCTGGAACATCTGCCGGTGCAACAAGGCTATGTCGACGAAGCTGGTCGATGGCCATGGTCATCTGCTGCACAACATACCGGAGTAGGTACCCCCGGTTCTCGCTGGACAAGCGAGCACGCGGATTACTGGCACTTGGGGAATACGCCATTCGAAAGACAGGCCCGCTACCGACGTTTGCTTGAGCAGGGACCCAGTCAAGCTCAGGTAAAACAAATTGAAAGCGCTTTGTTCGGGCAATGGGCATTGGGCGACGCTGAATTTCTAGAGCGCATCGGTCGGGAATCCACCCGCAGACTGGTTCCCGCAAAAAGGGGACGGCCTCGCAAAGAGGTCACTGAGTCTTGATTCCAGCAGGCCGACACGCTGGGACCCGTAAACAACAGTGCGTTCTAAGCGGTTAACGCTGGGATCCGTCGATTTATGGCGGTGACCAAGCACCGCCCTGCGCGCATGCGAAAAATTCACAACAATTTTGAATTTCCGGCTCTTCCCCACCCAAAAATATTCCATCATATCGGACTTGGTTTTGCTGCAATGCAGCGAGCTAGAATGATAAATTGTTCCATAAATTTCAAATTCATAGATACGTCCCCAATTAAAATTGGTCCTGAATTAGCGAATAAAAATTAGGGACGCACCCTATTTAAAAACACTTGTCATCCCGCCGCGCGGCCGCTATTGTTTTTGTCTCAACTCAGTTCGCCTAGCAAGCACCTTCTGTGCAGCGGAGCCTCACATGAACCATCCCTCGAAAGCAGCGCCCGTCGTCATCGACGCACGGCGCATCGGCCACCCGTCCCCTCAGGGTCTGTATGACCCGGATAACGAGCACGACTCCTGTGGTGTCGGCTTTGTTGCTCATATCAAGGGCAACAAGAGCCATTCAATCATTCAACAGGGCCTCAAGATTCTCGAAAATCTTGACCATCGGGGAGCCGTGGGGGCCGACGAGCTCATGGGAGACGGCGCCGGCATTCTGATTCAGATCCCCGACGCCCTGTACCGCGAAGACATGGCTGCTCAGGGTGTAGAGCTTCCCCCGCCCGACGAGTACGGTGTGGCAATGGTCTTTCTGCCTAAAGAGACGGCCTCGCGTCTGGCTTGCGAACAAGAGCTGGAACGCGCGGTACGCGATGAGGGTCAGGTCGTGCTGGGCTGGCGCGATGTGCCGGTCGACTCCGACATGCCCATGTCGCCCACAGTCAAAGCCGTCGAACCAGTGATCCGCCAGTTGTTCATTGGCCGAGGTACCGACATAATGGTTCCGGATGCTCTCGAGCGCAAACTGTACGTTATCCGCAAGACCGCCAGTCATGCCATTCAACGCATGAATCTCGCGCATGGGCAAGAGTATTTCGTTCCATCGATTTCAGTTCGCACAGTGGTTTACAAGGGGCTGTTACTGGCCGGACAAGTCGGACAGTACTACCGCGATTTGGCCGATACGCGCGCCGTCTCTGCCTTGTCCCTGGTCCACCAGCGCTTCTCGACCAACACCTTCCCGGCCTGGCCTCTGGCCCACCCATACCGGCTCATTGCCCATAATGGCGAGATCAATACCGTTAAAGGCAACTTCAACTGGTTGCGAGCCCGCGAAGGGATGATGCAGTCGGCCGTCCTGGGAGAGGATCTGGCCAAGCTCTACCCCATTGTCTACGAAGGACAATCCGACACAGCCACCTTCGATAACTGCCTCGAATTGCTGGTGATGTCCGGCTACTCGCTTGCGCACGCCATGATGATGATGATTCCCGAAGCGTGGGAACAGCATGCGCAAATGGACGAAAGCCGCCGCGCTTTCTACGAGTACCACGCCGCCATGATGGAGCCGTGGGACGGCCCCGCCGCCATGGCATTTACGGATGGCCGCCAGATCGGCGCCCTCCTCGATCGTAACGGCCTGCGACCTGCCCGCTATCTGATCACCGACGATGACCTGGTCGTTCTGGCGTCTGAAGCCGGGACCTTACCTATTCCCGAGCACCGCATCGTCAAGAAGTGGCGCCTGCAGCCTGGCAAGATGTTCCTCATCGACCTGCAACAGGGTCGCATCATTGACGACGACGAGATCAAGTCTCAACTGGCCAGCGCCCGCCCCTATCAGCAGTGGATCGAGCGCCTCCGCATCAAGCTGGAATCGTTGCCCGCTCCCGTTCCCGCCGCCGCTCCGGCGCCGACAGCCTCGTTGCTCGATCGCCAGCAGGCTTTCGGCTGGACTCAGGAAGACTTCAAGTTTGTTCTTCAGCCCATGGCCGCCAATGGCGAGGAAGCCACCGGCTCGATGGGTAACGATGCGCCGCTCGCCGTGTTGTCGAACCGGTCCAAGCCCTTCTACAACTACTTCCGGCAGTTGTTCGCACAGGTCACCAACCCTCCCATCGACCCCATTCGCGAACAGCTGGTGATGTCACTGGTGTCCTTCATTGGCCCGAAGCCCAACCTACTTGACATCAACAATGTCAACCCGCCTTTGCGCCTTGAAGTGAGCCAGCCCGTGCTGGACTTTGCGGCCATGGCCCAAATCCGCAATATCGAACAGATCACCGGCAACAAGTTCCGCAGCATCGAACTGGACATTACCTATCCAGTAGCCTGGGGCGCACAAGGCATCGAAGCCTGTCTGGCAGCACTGTGTTCCAACGCCGCCGATGCCGTGCTCAGCGGCTACAACATCCTGATTGTCACCGACTATAAGGCTGATGCCGAGCGTGTAGCGATTCCAGCACTGCTGGCCACTTCGGCCATCCACCTGCACCTGATCCGCGAAGGATTGCGCACTCGCACTGGTCTGGTTGTCGAGACTGGCTCCGCACGTGAGGTTCATCACTTTGCCTTGCTCGGCGGATACGGTGCCGAAGCCGTTCACCCCTATCTGGCACTCGAGACACTGGCCGCCTTGCCCGAGGGCGAAAAGGCCATCCAGAACTACATCAAGGCCATCGGCAAAGGACTCAACAAAGTCATGTCGAAGATGGGCATCTCGACCTATATGTCGTACACGGGTGCCCAGATTTTTGAAGCTGTCGGTCTGAATTCTGCGCTGGTTGAAAAGTATTTCACAGGCACGCCCAGCAATATCGAAGGCATCGGCATTTTCGAGATCGCCGAAGAGGCGTTGCGTGTGCACCAGGCCGCGTTCAGCGACGATCCGGTGCTGGAGAACGCGCTTGATGCCGGTGGCGATTACGCCTTCCGGGTCCGGGGCGAAGAACATATGTGGAACCCGGACTCCATCGCCAAGCTGCAGCACTCGACCCGGTCCAACAACTATTCCACCTACAAGGAATACGCCCAGATCATCAACGACCAGTCTCGTCGCCATATGACCCTGCGCGGTCTCTTCGAGTTCCGTGCCGACCCAGCCCAAGCCATTCCGCTCAGCGAAGTCGAACCGGCCAAGGAAATCGTCAAGCGTTTTGCAACCGGCGCGATGTCGCTGGGCTCTATTTCGACCGAAGCACACAGCGTTCTTGCGGTGGCAATGAACCGTATCGGTGGCAAGTCGAACACCGGTGAAGGGGGCGAAGACGAGCTGCGGTATCGTCCTGAGATGCGCGCCGGTAAAAGCACCATCAAGAAAGGTGACACGCTGGCTTCCATCCTGGGCCCAGAACGCGTAGAAGCCGATGTGCCTCTTGCCGCCGGCGATTCCCTGCGTTCCCGCATCAAGCAGGTAGCCTCGGGCCGCTTCGGCGTCTCGGCCGAATACCTCACCAGTGCTGATCAGATTCAGATCAAGATGGCACAAGGTGCCAAGCCAGGCGAAGGCGGGCAATTGCCCGGCCACAAGGTATCTGAATACATCGCCAAGCTGCGGTATTCGGTGCCCGGCGTCGGGCTGATTTCGCCCCCGCCGCATCACGACATCTATTCGATTGAGGATCTGGCCCAACTTATTCACGACCTTAAAAACGTCAACCCGAAAGCCGCCATCTCGGTCAAGCTGGTGTCGGAGGTCGGCGTTGGAACGGTTGCCACAGGCGTGGCCAAAGCCAAGGCCGACCACGTGGTCATCGCCGGACATGACGGTGGCACAGGCGCTTCGCCGGTTTCGTCCATCAAACACGCCGGCACACCGTGGGAGCTCGGCCTGGCTGAAACTCAGCAGACCCTGATCTTGAACAACCTGCGCAGCCGCATTCGCATCCAGGCTGACGGTCAGATGAAGACCGGTCGCGACGTCGTGATCGGCGCCTTGCTCGGTGCAGACGAGTTCGGTTTTGCCACCGCGCCGCTCGTGGTTGAAGGCTGCATCATGATGCGCAAGTGCCACCTGAACACCTGCCCGGTGGGCGTGGCCACGCAAGATCCCGAACTTCGCAAGAAATTCACGGGCAAGCCCGAACACGTCGTGAACTATTTCTTCTTCGTCGCCGAAGAAGTCCGCGAGATCATGGCTCAGCTGGGCATCCGTAAATTCGACGACCTTATCGGCCGCGTCGACCTGCTGGATACCCGTGCCGGCCTTGAGCACTGGAAAGCACAAGGACTCGACTTCTCGCGCGTGTTCCACCAGGTGAAGTCAGAATCGCCGCTGCGTCAGGTTGATGTTCAGGACCACGGCCTTGCCACGGCGCTCGACCACCAATTGATTGAGCGCTCGCGACCCGCGATCGAACAAGGCGAAAAGGTATCGTTCATCACGCCCGTTCGCAACCGCAATCGAAGCATTGGTGCCATGTTGTCTGGCGTTGTCGCCGCAAAGTACGGACACGAGGGCCTGCCAGACGACACGATTCACATCCAGTGCAATGGCACAGCTGGCCAGAGCTTCGGCGCATTCCTGTCGCATGGCATCACATTGGATCTGGTGGGCGAAGGAAACGACTACGTGGGCAAGGGATTGTCTGGTGGGCGCATCATCGTGCGCTCTCCCAACGACTTCCGTGGCTACGGCCCCGAACACATCATTGTGGGCAATACGGTGTTGTACGGAGCGTTAAGTGGCCAAGCCTACTTCAGCGGCGTCGCCGGCGAACGATTTGCAGTGCGTAATTCGGGCGCTTCGGCAGTCGTTGAGGGCACCGGAGACCACGGGTGCGAGTACATGACGGGCGGCACGGTAGTCGTGCTTGGTGCCACCGGTCGCAACTTCGCAGCCGGCATGTCCGGAGGCGTAGCCTACGTGTGGGATCCAGAAGGGACTTTCATGCGTTACTGCAATCTTTCGATGGTTCAGCTGGAAAAAGTGCTTAGTCACAACGAACAGCTTGAAGCCAACGAAAAAGAGTTCTGGCATTGCCCCATGCGCGGCGCCGAGCGCGACACCGACGAATCCATCCTGCGTCGTCTGATCGAGGAGCATTACCGGTACACCGGCAGCTTCCGCGCCCGCGACATTCTCAGCGACTGGAACCGCTCGCGCCAGGCCTTTGTCAAGGTCATGCCTTATGAATATCGCCGCGCCATGAAAGAGCTGTGGGCAGCGGAAAACCTGCAACAAGTCGCCGCCTAAGGAAGAACGTTATGGGCAAGATTACTGGTTTTATCGAGTTTGAACGCGTGCACGAAGTCACCGAGGCACCGCTCACGCGAGTCAAGCACTGGAAGGAATTCGTCCAGTCACTCAACGACGAGCAGGCCAAGGTGCAAGGCGCACGCTGCATGGATTGCGGCATCCCGTTCTGTACCACTGGCTGTCCAGTCAACAACATCATTCCCGACTGGAACGATCTGGTCTACCGTCAGGATTGGCGTACAGCGCTCGATGTGCTGCACTCCACGAACAACTTCCCGGAGTTCACTGGCCGCGTCTGCCCCGCCCCCTGCGAAGCGGCGTGCACGCTGAACATCAATGACGACCCAGTAGGCATCAAGTCGATCGAGCACGCAATCATCGACCACGGCTGGATCAATGGTTGGGTGCAACCCCTGCCTCCCACTCGCAAGACCGGCAAGAAAGTCGCTGTAGTCGGTTCCGGCCCTTCGGGTCTGGCCTGTGCCCAGCAATTGGCTCGCGCCGGCCACGCGGTATCTGTGTTCGAGAAAAGCGACCGCATCGGAGGCCTGCTGCGCTACGGCATTCCCGATTTCAAACTGGCGAAGTCCCACATCGACCGTCGCCTTGCGCAAATGGAAGCTGAGGGAGTGGAATTCCATCCTTCGACCTACGTTGGCGATCCGGCTCATGCCGCAGACGGACTGACTGTGCGAACGCCTGATTCGCTCTATGAGGAATTCGATGCCGTGGTATTGGCTGGTGGCTCGGAAACACCGCGCGACCTGCCCGTACCGGGGCGCGAGCTGAAAGGCGTCCATTTCGCGATGGATTTCCTGCGGCAGCAAAACCAGGCAAACGCCGGTGCCCGCGTTGAAGACCAAATTTCGGCCAAAGGTAAGCATGTTGTAGTTATCGGCGGCGGTGATACGGGCTCCGACTGTGTGGGCACCAGCATCCGCCAGGGCGCAGCATCGGTCATTCAGTTCGAACTGATGCCTCAGCCGCCGGCCTCTGAAAACAAGGAACTCACGTGGCCCTACTGGCCCCTGAAGCTGCGCACTTCATCTTCCCAAGAGGAAGGCTGTGAGCGCGACTGGGCGATCTCCACCGTAGCTCTGGAAGGTTCGGACGGCCAAGTGCAAAAGCTCGTGGCCGTACGGGTCGACTGGAGCCGCGATCCTGCCACGGGTCAAATGAAGATGCGCGAGATCAAGGATTCACGCTTCGAAATGCAGGCAGATCTGGTGCTTCTTGCAATGGGCTTTGTATCGCCGGTTAAAGAGGTGCTCAATTCGTTTGCCGTCGACACGGACGCCCGCGGTAACGCCAAGGCGGACACCGAGCGCTACGCCACCTCAGTGCCTAAGGTGTTCGCGGCCGGTGATATGCGGCGCGGTCAGTCGCTGGTGGTCTGGGCGATTCGCGAAGGACGTCAGTGTGCGCGAGCGGTCGATGAGTTCCTGATGGGAAGCACGACGCTGCCTCGTTAAGCTCTGCGAGCTGCCTTGTCTTTGCCATGGCAGGCTGCGAGTCTTCGTCTAGCTCGAAGACTCGTAGTCGAAGTCTCGAATACGGACTGCCGCCACGGGTCCTGTCGTACGCGGTCCGCGCCACAGCTCTCCGATAGGGCTGCTGCATCTGAATCGGGACGAGTTTGGGTTCTTTAGACGGCGCGGGACGGGCGAAGGTTTTGGGCTCCACAGAGCTGCGGCCGACTTTGCCGCCTACGCTCGCATCCCTCATGTTCGAGGCACCTCCTCGACGGCACTCCCTCATGGGGCCCCTGTAAACTCGCAACGGCGGACCAGTGGTCCGCCACCCGTGGGGCTTAAACAATTGTGGGTTTACCTCCCCGAAAGTGAGCTCTGCTCGGCGCGCTCAACGGTGCCCATAACCTTCGCTCCGCACGCAATTTGGAAGACTTCGCTGACGGACCAACTGTAGAGTACGAACGTCACACCACATCGATATCGCATAAAACAAACAATTCCCTTCACCGAAAACAACAGAACAAAACCCGTCCCCATAGACTCACGATACAATGCCCTGTTGATCATCAGGCCCGCATCTACATGGAACTCCATTCGAGCCAAAACCCGGAACAGCTCCTTGATTTCTCAGGCGTAGCCCTTGGTTACGGCGACTTCACCGTGCTGCGCGATATCGATTTGCGTGTTCAGCGCGGACAAGTCGTGGCCATGATGGGCGGCTCGGGCTCCGGCAAAACAACATTGCTGCGCGGCGCCACCGGCCAGATTACCGCCCAACAGGGAACCATCACCGCCTTCGGTCAAGACGTTGCAAAAGTTTCTCCAGACGAGCTTCGGAAGCTTCGACAGCGCATGGGCGTCCTGTTTCAGCAAGGCGCACTGTTCACAGACCTCAACGTCTTCGAGAACGTCGCCTTCCCATTGCGCGAACACACACAGATCTCCGAAGACCAAATCGTAGAGTGCGTCCTCGACAAACTTAACGCCGTCGGCCTGCGCGCCGCCGCTCATTTAAAGATTTCCGAAATCTCGGGCGGCATGGCGCGTCGCGTGGCCCTGGCAAGGGCCATCGTCCTTGAGCCTGAACTCATTCTCTACGACGAACCGTTTGCCGGTCTTGATCCTATCTCGTTGGGAATCACCGCCCAACTCATCCGTGACCTTACCGACCGCCTCAAATGCGGCTCAATACTCATCACACACGATGTCATCGAGTCCTTCGAGATTGCGGATCAAGTTTATGTTGTCGGCCAGGGACGCCTGCTGGCGTCGGGCTCACCCGCCACCCTGTCGCAATCTACTGATCCCTATGTTCGGCAGTTCCTGGATGGCCAACCTGATGGCCCCATCGCCTTCCATTACCCCGAAACACAGGCCTTCAAGCATTGGCTGGGCCAACAGCGAGGCCGGCCATGAACCCCGTTAAAGGAATTCGGGCTATTGGGGCCTGGGTCGTCAACTTCATCTTTGGACTCGGTGCCTTTGCCCGATTGCTGTGGCTGATTCTTGCGCGCAGCGGTGCGGCCATTCGACGCCCTGGCCTTGTGTCGCAGCAAGTACACTTTATTGGAAATTACTCGCTGATCATCATCGCGGTGTCCGGTCTGTTCGTTGGCTTTGTGCTGGGCTTGCAGGGCTATTACACCCTGAACCGCTACGGATCCGAAGAGGCCCTGGGCTTGCTCGTGGCTTTGTCCCTGACGCGTGAACTTGGTCCCGTGGTGACGGCGCTGTTGTTTGCTGGGCGGGCAGGCACATCGCTCACCGCTGAAATTGGCCTTATGAAAGCCGGAGAGCAGCTTTCCGCCATGGAGGTCATGGCGGTGGATCCAGTCCGGCGAGTTCTCGTGCCCAGATTCTGGGGCGGCGTAATTGCCATGCCCATTCTGGCGGCTGTCTTTTCCATGGTTGGCATCATCGGCGGCTGGGTGGTGGGCGTGCTGCTAATTGGTATTGACCCGGGCGCCTTTTGGTCGCAAATGCAAAGCGGTGTAGACGTGTTCAAGGACGTCGCCAACGGCGTTATCAAGAGCCTGATATTCGGCATCGCGGTCACGCTTATCGCGCTTTACGAAGGCTGGAACGCCCGTGCCACGCCTGAAGGCGTTGCCAAGGCCACCACACGTACCGTAGTCAGCGGTGCACTTGTGGTGCTGGGCCTGGACTTCCTGCTAACCGCTCTCATGTTCAGCAATTAACTCGGAACAACCATCATGACGCGTGAAAAAACCGATTTTTGGGTCGGCCTGTTCGTACTGTTGGGCATAATTGCCCTGGTGTTCCTGGCCCTCCGGGCCGGCAATCTCAGTTCGTTCTCATTCAGCCGCAGCTATCAGGTGCAGGCTTATTTCGATAACCTTGGCGGCCTGAAGGTTCGCGCTCCGGTCAAGAGCAGTGGAGTTGTAGTCGGGCGAGTCAGCGGCATCCAGTTCGATAATCAGGTGTATCAGGCTGTGGTCACACTGGACCTCGACGAAAAGTTTGAGTTTCCAGCCGATTCCTCCGCTTCCATCCTGACGTCGGGTCTGCTCGGCGAACAATACATCGGCCTGACCCCGGGCGGCGACGATAAAATGCTTGCACAAGGCGGACGCATACAATACACACAGAGTGCCGTAGTGCTCGAAGAGCTGATCAGTAAATTTTTATACAGTTCGGCCGATAAAGAAGGCTCCGCCGCGCCAGCGGCTCAGCCTTGACGCGGCGACACCCGATAGACAACAAGCTTAGAACTTTCATGAACAATAACGAAGCGATCCATACTCAAACTTCTGCGCGGTTGGGCCGTTTGGCTGCAACCCTGGCACTCGCGGGTGTCGTGGCAGGATGTGCCAGTGTGCCTAACCCAACGCCCGAAGACCCATGGGAAAGCTATAACCGCAGCATGTTCCAGTTCAATGAGGCGGTTGACAAGGCATTGTTCAAGCCCATCGCCAGGGGCTATCGGGACCTGACGCCTGAGCCAGCACGAACCTGTATTCATAATATTTTTGCCAACATGGCCGACCTCTGGGCCTCGGTCAACAGCTTCCTTCAGGGCCGCGGCCACGACGGTGTCAACATGCTGGGGCGGGTGCTTTTCAATACCACCATGGGCCTGGGCGGCTGCATCGACGTAGCTTCCAAGAATGGCGTGAAGCGTATCCCGAACGATTTTGGTGTTACTCTGGGTGTGTGGGGTTTCAAGCCCGGCCCCTACGTTGTGCTGCCTTTCCTGGGTTCCAGCAACGTGCGTGACGGTGCCGGAATCGGCACCATGACCCTGGCCGGCGCATCCAGCTACACCGGTGTCCTGGCAATCGATAACGTGCCACTGCGCAACACGATTCTGGCCGTCGCTGCAGTCGATTTACGCGAGAGTCTTCTGGATGCCGACGATCTGGTCGACCGCATTGCTCTGGATCGATATAGCTTCATTCGCGACGCCTACATTCAGCGGCGCAAGGCCTTGGTCGAGGGCCGGGATGTTGCTCCGGGCGTCTCGTATGGCGCGCTGCCAAATTATTCCGACGATAACCTGCCCGATTACTCGGACGATGAAGACGATGACGCCGCGGCGGCACGCGCCCCTGCAACCGGTACTGCTCCTTCGGCGCAATAACTTGGGATACCTATGAGTTTTCTAGCATCAAGATTTCGTTTCACTCAGCTGCTTCAACTTGGTTTTTGTTTTCTGCTGTCGGTAGGATCTTCGCTGTCGGCCCATGCTGCAAAACAAGTCAACCCTCAGGCCGCTCCCAATGAGTTCGTCGAAACGGTCGGCAATAACGCGCTCGAAGTCCTGCGCAACGAGCCTGCCGCTCAAAAGGGCGACCTGAACCGCATCAACCAGCTGGTCAATGAATACGTCCTGCCCTATGTAAACCTCGAGAAAACCACTCGACTGGCTGCTGGCCGGTACTGGCGCCAGGCCAGCCCAGAACAGCAAAAGGCTCTGGTCGAGGCCTTCAAGGGAACTCTGATCCGCACCTACAGTGGCGCGCTGTCCAAGGTCGACGAAATTTCTTCACTCGAAATCCTGCCATTCCGCGGCGATGCGAACGCAGACGACGTTGTCGTACGCTCGAGCTTGTCGCAGCGCAACGGTCCGGCGGTAGGCGTGGATTATCGCCTCGAAAAGACACCCGAAGGCTGGAAAATCTACGACCTGAACGTCGAGGGCATTTGGCTGATCCAGAACTACCGCAATCAATTCGCGCAACAGATCAATCAAAATGGTATCGACGGGTTGATCGACGCCCTCAACCGCCAAAATCAATAGTTGTTGGCAATCAGCCCAGGGAGCGGCCGCCGATCTATATAATAGAGAGCTTGGCTCAACCACGAGCCAGGCTTTTTTATTATGTCCGCGCTTAAACTACAAAACATATCCAAGATCTATCCCCCGCAATCGGGGGGGCTCACGCAATTGTTCTCGGCATCGACTCCGAAGCGACAGGGCTTCCAGGCGCTGAACGACGTCAGCCTTTCTGTTGAGCCGGGAGAGTTCTTCGGCCTTCTCGGGCCTAACGGTGCCGGCAAGACCACCATGATTTCCATCCTGGCGGGACTGGCTCGTGCCACCTCCGGAACAGCGAGTGTGTGTGGCTACGATGTCGTCACCGAGTACAAGCAGGCTCGCCGGTCGCTAGGCGTAGTGCCGCAAGAGCTCGTCTATGACCCGTTTTTTACGGTTCGCGAGACATTGCGCTTGCAGTCCGGATATTTCGGACTTCGCAATAACGACGACTGGATCGACGAAATCCTGCTCAACCTGGGCCTATCCGACAAGGCCGACACCAATATGCGCGCGCTGTCCGGCGGCATGAAACGCCGCGTGCTAGTCGCGCAGGCGCTGGTGCATCGGCCGCCTGTCATCATTCTCGATGAGCCTACTGCCGGCGTTGACGTCGACTTGCGTCGAACGTTATGGGAGTTCATCTCGCGCTTGAACAAGGAAGGCCACACAATATTGCTGACCACGCACTATCTTGAAGAAGCAGAGGCGCTATGCGGACGTATCGCCATGCTCAAGAGCGGACGCATCGTGGCGCTGGACACCACGCAGTCGCTGCTGGCTCGAGTCGGCGGCAGCGATCTCGAAGATGCATTTGTCCGCATCATGCATGGCGACAGCTCTTTGGAGATCCTGGCATGAGGGCGCCCATCACACAGCCGCAAAGCGGGTTAGGGTCTGGTTTCCCGACCTTGCTGCGTAAAGAGTTGCTGCGCTTCTGGAAAGTCGGCTTCCAAACCATCGCTGCACCCGTCCTGACGGCGCTGCTGTATTTGCTGGTATTTGCCCACGTGCTCGAAGACCGGGTGCAAGTGTACGGAACATTGCCGTACACCTCGTTCCTGATTCCGGGTCTGATGATGATGAGCATGTTGCAAAATTCATTTGCCAACCCATCGTCTTCGCTGATCCAAAGCCGTATAACGGGCAATCTCGTCTTCGTATTGCTTCCCCCGCTTTCGCATCGGCAGATCTTCAGCGCTTATTTGCTGGCGGCCATCGCCCGTGGACTTGCTGTGGGACTGGCAATTTGGATCGTCGCGCTATTCTTCACGCCTCTGCCGCCTCAGAACCTGCTGTGGGTCATCACGTTTGCCGTTCTGGCTTGCGGAATTCTTGGTGCTCTGGGCATTATTGCCGGTCTGTGGTCCGAGAAATTCGACCAGCTGGCGGCCTTTCAGAATTTTCTGATTCTTCCGGCCACTTTCCTGTCAGGCGTGTTTTATTCCATACATAGCCTGCCGCCTTTCTGGCAGAAAGTCTCGCACTGGAATCCCATTTTTTACACCATCGACGGCTTCCGTTACGGATTTTTCTCTATTTCCGATGTCTCGCCCTGGCGCAGTCTGGCGGTCGTCGCGGGCGTATTCGCCGTACTGTGCTTTTGCACACTACGACTATTGGCCTCTGGCTACAAATTGCGGAATTAGGAACTCAAACCATGCTGCCTACCCCCGAGCAAGTGCGTCAATACATCGCCGACAACCTTCCCTGTGAACATATCGAAGTGCTCGGCGACGGCTCGCATTTCGAAGCGCTTATTGTCAGCCCAGCGTTCGAAGGAAAGCGTCGCATCGCGCGTCATCAATTGGTGTATGCGTCGTTGGGAGAGCGCATGAAAGACGAGATCCACGCGCTATCCATGCGTACACTCACGCCCGAAGAATATAAAGCGAACCCGAATGGATAAACTGTCCATCACCGGCGGTAAACGTCTGAACGGCGAAATCACCGTCTCTGGCGCAAAAAACGCCGCCCTGCCCATTTTATGCGCTGCACTTCTTAGCAGTGAAGACATCACGCTTCAGAATGTGCCCGCGCTTAAAGATATCAGCACTACCCTGACCTTGCTCGAAAAGCTGGGGGTGCGCTCGAACAAGCCTGAATCGGGTGTCGTCACCCTCAATGCCTCGCAGATTGGCAGCCTTGAAGCGCCATATGAGCTGGTCAAGACCATGAGGGCATCCATACTGGTGCTCGGCCCCTTGCTGGCACGATTCGGAGAGGCACGGGTCAGCCTGCCAGGGGGCTGCGCCATTGGACAGCGCCCTGTCGACCAGCACATCAAGGGCCTTGCCGCGCTCGGCGCCGAGATTCACATCGAACATGGCTATGTAGTGGCTCGTGCCAAACGCTTGAAGGGTGCACGCATACGTACCGACATGGTTACCGTCACGGGAACCGAAAACCTCATGATGGCCGCGGTGCTGGCGGAAGGACGTACCGTTCTCGAGAACGCAGCGCGCGAGCCCGAAATCACCGACCTGGCCGAGCTGCTCATCAAAATGGGCGCACGCATCGAAGGTCATGGCACCGACCGCATCACCATTGAAGGCGTCGAGCGGCTTCACGGTGCCTCGCACCGAATCGTGGCGGACCGCATAGAAGCCGGTACCTTCTTGTGTGCGGTGGGGGCTGCAGGTGGTGACATCATGCTCCGCCAAGCCGCCCCGGACACCATGGGCGCCGTACTCGATAAACTCGTTGAGGCCGGCGTCAGCATAGAAACCGGCCCTGACTGGGTGCGTGGGTCCATGAACCGGCGTCCCACCGCTGTCGGTTTCCGCACGTATGAGTACCCGGCATTTCCGACCGACATGCAGGCCCAGCTCATGGCGATGAACACCATCGCTGAAGGCACCGCCGTCATTGTCGAGAACATCTTCGAGAACCGCTACATGCACGTGCAGGAACTGCGCAGGATGGGCGCCATCATCGATATTGACGGCCCCACCGCCGTAGTCACCGGAATCAAGAGCCTGTCAGGCGCAACTGTCATGGCGACCGATCTGCGCGCATCAGCCAGCCTCGTCATTGCCGGCCTTGCTGCCGAAGGAATCACCACTGTCGAGCGCATCTATCACCTTGATCGCGGCTACGAGCGCATGGAAGATAAACTGCGAAAGGTGGGCGCAGACATTGTTCGCATAACGGAGGCCCAATGAGCCCTGCTGCCTTGGACAAACCCCTGACCCTCGCCCTCTCCAAAGGGCGCATCTTTGATGAAACCCTGCCCCTGCTGGCGGCCGCAGGCATACAGGTCAGCGAAAATCCGGAATCCTCCCGCAAGCTCATTCTTCCCACCAGCGACCCCGGCCTGCAGCTGATTATTGTGCGCGCATCCGACGTACCCACCTATGTGCAATATGGCGCCGCCGACTTCGGTATCGCCGGCAAGGATGTGCTGTTCGAGCACGCGGCCGGCAATAGCGGAGGACTTTACCAGCCCATCGACCTCAATATTGCGCGTTGTCGCATGTCCGTCGCTGTGCGGGAAGGCTTTGATTATGGGGCCGCCGTGGCGCAGGGCTCCCGCCTGCGCGTCGCCACCAAGTATGTGCGCGCAGCTCGTGAGCACTTCGCGCGCAAAGGTGTCTACATTGATCTGATCAAGCTGTATGGTTCGATGGAGCTCGCTCCATTGGTGGGCTTGGCCGATGCCATCGTCGACCTTGTCTCCACAGGCAACACCCTCAAGGCAAACCATCTCGTTGCGGTCGAAGACATCGTCGAGATTTCATCACGACTGATCGTCAACCAGGCTTCGCTCAAGACACGGGCGAATCGCTTGCAGCCGCTTATCGATGCGTTTGCCCAGGCATCTCACGCATGAACTTTGCTTGAACCGTCCCACCTGGCGTGCGCCGAAACCAAGCGCACTCTCTGGCTTAATATATACTCTTGATTTAAAAGATTTATTTTCGTGTCTTTCATGTCGCTCATCACCCGCCTTCGTTCGCAAGACCCAGACTTCTCCATGTCCCTGCGTACCCTGCTGGCCTTCGACGCCGAGCAGGACGACAGCATCGAGCATGTCGTAGCCGACGTGCTCAAGGACGTGCGACATCGTGGCGACGAAGCCCTGCTCGACTACACGCGTCGATTCGACCGGGTTGAAGCAAGTTCGGTGCAGGCGCTTGAAATCCCGCGCGACGAGTGGCAAGCGGCCCTCGATGCCCTTCCCCAAGACCAACGTGCCGCTCTCGAAGAAGCAGCACGTCGTGTCCGCGAGTACCACGAGCGTCAGAAAACCGAAAGCTGGTCATACACCGAGCAGGACGGCACCCGTTTGGGCCAGAAGGTCACTCCGCTTGATCGAGTTGGCCTGTACGTACCGGGCGGCAAGGCTGCGTACCCATCGTCAGTATTGATGAACGCCATTCCCGCCAAGGTCGCCGGGGTGCCCGAGGTCGTCATGGTGACCCCCACGCCCGATGGGGTGCGCAATCCGATCGTCCTGGCAGCGGCCGCCATTGCCGGCGTAGACCGCGCCTGGGCCATTGGTGGCGCCCAGGCCGTCGGTGCGCTGGCCTATGGAACTGACACCATCCTGCCGGTCGATAAGATCGTCGGGCCGGGTAACGCTTATGTTGCTGCAGCCAAGCGTCGAGTGTTCGGCACAGTCGGCATCGACATGATCGCCGGACCAAGCGAGATCCTCATCATTGCCGACGGCTCTACGCCGGCTGATTGGATAGCCATGGATCTATTCTCGCAGGCAGAGCACGACGAACTGGCGCAGGCCATTCTGCTGTGTCCCAACGCCGCGTATCTCGACCAAGTAGAAGCTTCCATCGAACGGCTCTTGCCCACCATGCCGCGCGCCGACATCATCCGCGCCAGCCTGTCGGGCCGGGGCGCATTGATACTCGTCGAAAGCCTCGACGAGGCGTGCGACATCGCCAACGAAATCGCTCCGGAGCACCTAGAAATCTCCACCGAGAATCCAGAGAAATGGGTGGAAAAGATCCGTCACGCGGGCGCGATCTTCATGGGTCGTTATAGCTCGGAATCGCTCGGCGACTACTGTGCCGGGCCCAACCACGTATTGCCGACCTCGCGTACGGCACGGTTTTCCAGCCCGCTTGGTGTTTACGACTTCCAGAAGCGCAGCAGCCTGATTCAAGTTTCCCGCCAGGGAGCACAGTCCCTGGGGCGCATCGCCGCAACGCTGGCACACGGCGAGGGCCTGCAGGCACACGCCGGCAGCGCGCAATTCCGGCTCGAATCCTGATATAACGGGTACTGGGCCGCCCATGAACCGCAAGGCCGTCGGCATCACCTACCGCCGACGCCTATCCTGACTACCGTAATTTTCAACATGCGTACTGCCGAAATTACCCGCAACACCAACGAGACGCGTATTCGCGTCGCCATCAATATCGACGGCACGGGTCGCCAAACCATCAACACCGGCGTGCCCTTTCTCGACCATATGCTCGACCAGATCGCACGTCACGGCCTCATCGATCTTGATGTCCACTGCGATGGTGACACTCACATCGACGATCACCACACAGTCGAAGACGTGGGCATCACCCTGGGTCAGGCCTTCGCCAAGGCCGTGGGTGACAAAGCCGGTCTGCGCCGTTACGGCCATTCCTATGTGCCGCTGGACGAAGCGCTCACTCGCGTCGTCATCGACTTCTCGGGTCGCCCCGGCCTGTTCTACAACGTGCCGTTCACCCGCGCCATGATCGGCCGCTTCGACGTCGATCTGGCACGCGAGTTCTTCCAGGGCTTCGTCAACCACGCGCTGGTAACGCTGCACATCGACAACCTGAAGGGCGAAAACGCACATCACCAGTGCGAAACCGTTTTCAAGGCATTCGGACGCGCACTTCGCGCCGCCACCGAGGTCGATCCGCGGGCCGAAGGCACCGTCCCGTCCACCAAGGGCGTTCTGTAACCTACACACCAATCCAGCTCTATCGTGAATACTATCGCCATCGTCGACTACGGCATGGGCAATTTCCATTCGGTGGCCCGCGCCTTGCGCGCGGCGGCGCCCGATGCGGACGTGCGTATCTGCCGCGAAGCCAGTCAGATTGACAACGCCTCCCGGGTGGTCTTTCCGGGCCAGGGCGCCATGCCCGACTGCATGCGCACCCTGAACGAATCCGGATTACGGGATGCCGTCCTGCGTGCCGCTCGTAGCAAACCCTTGCTTGGCATATGCGTGGGCGAACAGATGTTGTTCACCCATAGCGAAGAAGGCGATACCCCTTGCCTGGGAATTTTCGAGGGCCGCGTCAAACGGTTCTCCGGTCCCGGCTATGCGTCTGCCTCGGCTGATGCGAACGAGACTGAACTCCTGAAGGTTCCGCATATGGGGTGGAACCGCGTCAAGCATGTGCAACAGCATCCACTTTGGGATGGCATTGCCGACAACACCCACTTTTATTTCGTACACAGTTACTACGTACAGCCCAACGACCCCGCGTTAACTGCCGGTCTGGCCCATTACGGAGTAAGCTTTACCTGTGCAGTCGCTCGGGATAACATTTTTGCAGTGCAGTTCCATCCCGAAAAAAGTGCCGAAGCCGGCTTACGCCTTTACCGCAATTTCATCGCCTGGAACCCCTGATACACGGTTCTTCGTCTTTCCTCTTTTTGCTTAACAAAATCGATCATGCTTCTGATCCCCGCTATCGACCTCAAAGACGGCCAATGCGTACGGCTGCGTCAGGGCGACCTCGGTGACGCCACCATATTCTCCGAAGAACCCGCCTCGATGGCCGCGCAATGGCTTGAGCAAGGTGCAAGACGCCTTCACTTGGTCGACCTTAACGGCGCCGTCGCAGGTACGCCCAAAAACCAGATCGCCATCAAGGCCATTCTCGAAGAGATCGACGACGAGATTCCCGTTCAAATCGGCGGCGGTATCCGCGACTTGAACACCATCGAGCGCTATCTGGACATCGGCCTGTCGTACGTGATTATCGGTACTGCGGCCATCAAGGACCCAGGCTTCTTACGGGACGCCTGCAGCGCCTTCCCCGGCAATATCATCGTCGGCCTGGATGCGCGCGACGGCAAGGTTGCCACCGACGGCTGGAGCAAGTTGACTCGCCACGACGTCATCGACATCGCGCGCAAGTTCGAAGACTACGGCTGCGAAGCCATCATCTACACCGACATTGGTCGCGATGGCATGCTCACAGGCGTCAATATCGAATCGACCGTCAAGCTGGCACAGGCCGTCAGCATTCCCATCATTGCTTCGGGTGGTGTCACCAATCTCGATGATATCCGCGCGTTATGCGCCGTCGAGGACGAAGGCATCGAGGGCGCCATTTTGGGCCGCAGCATCTACGAGGGAACGATTGACTTCGCCGAGGCGCAAGACCTCGCCGACGAGCTGAACCCGTCATGAGCCAGTTTGATATCCCCATGAACAACACGCTGACACGGCGCATTATCCCGTGTCTGGATGTCACGGCAGGGCGAGTCGTAAAGGGTGTGAATTTTGTCGACCTCGTCGACGCCGGAGATCCCATCGAAATCGCCAGGCGTTACAACGAACAGGGCGCTGACGAGCTCACCTTCCTCGACATCACCGCTACGAGCGATGACCGTGACCTTATTCTGCCCATCATCGAAGCTGTAGCGTCCGAAGTCTTTATTCCGCTTACAGTGGGTGGCGGTGTGCGTCAGGTCGCCGATATTCAACGCTTGCTCAACGCCGGTGCCGACAAGGTATCAATCAACAGCGCCGCGGTCGCCAACCCGGAGCTGGTCAAGGCAGCCGCTGATTACCACGGCTCTCAGTGCATCGTGGTCGCTATTGATGCACGGCGTACGTCCCAAGATGGCGAACCCGCTCGCTGGGAGATCTTTACTCATGGCGGGCGCAAGGCCACCGGCATCGATGCGATCGAGTGGGCCAGGAAAATGGCCAGTTATGGAGCGGGCGAAATCCTGCTTACCAGTATGGACCGTGACGGCACCAAATCGGGCTTTGACCTCGCCCTGACTCGGGCGGTTTCCGATGCGGTACCGGTGCCAGTGATTGCATCAGGTGGCGTAGGCAAGCTCGAACATCTGGCCGACGGCATCCTCAAGGGCCGCGCCAGTGCCGTGCTGGCTGCCAGCATATTCCACTACGGAGAGTTCACGATTCCGCAGGCTAAGGAATTCATGGCCCGACGTGGCATCAACATGCGACTGTAAACATGAGCACTTCGACTCCTACTTGGCTTGACGACGTGGTTTTCGACGCCGCCGGTCTCATACCTGCCATCGCGCAAGACGCGGAGTCCGGCACGGTCCTCATGGTTGCGTGGATGAACCGTGACGCGCTCATCGAAACAGCCTCCAGCGGCCGCGCTGTATATTGGTCACGTTCACGTGGCAAGTTGTGGCGCAAGGGCGAGGAATCAGGCCATCATCAAGTGCTGCGGGAAATTCGCCTCGACTGTGACGGCGACGTGATACTTCTTAAAGTCGAGCAGGTCGGCGGCATTGCGTGTCACACCGGACGCCCCAACTGTTTCTTTCGCCGCCTCGAGGGCGCTCCCGACGCCCCCGAATGGAAGGTAACCGACCCCGTGCTCAAAGATCCCGAACTCATCTACAAATGACACAAGCCGACAACCCCGCCGACATCCTCTTCCGACTTGCTGACACGCTAGAAACTCGTTTGCCCGGCAAAGGTGCCGACCCAGGCTCCTCTTATTCCGCCAAGTTGCTTGCCCGCGGGCCCGACGCGTTCCTGAAGAAGATTGGCGAAGAAGCGACCGAGCTGGTCATGGCGGCCAAAGACAACGCGCCCGATCGAATCGTGTACGAAACCGCCGATCTCTGGTTTCACAGCCTTGTCGCGTTGGCACACTATAATTTGCGGCCCGAAGACGTTCTGCGCGAACTCGCGCGGCGTGAGGGGGTATCGGGACTTGCCGAGAAAGCCGCAAGAGGTGACTCCTGATCCGGGCATGGTCCACATCACGGCCCGGATAGCACCACATCTCCTTATTGACGGCATCCTTAGGTAGAATGGCAATAATCGATAAAAGGCGCTCGCCGCCTATATTTCAACGCAGGCGGTAACCCCGCCCCACGGAGATAGACATGGGTAGTTTCAGCATTTGGCATTGGCTTGTCGTCCTGGTCATCGTTGCCCTTATATTTGGCACTAAAAAGCTGCGCAACATGGGCGAGGATCTTGGCGGCGCTGTCAAAGGCTTCAAGAAAGGAATGGCCGATGCGGCCGGCGAGGCCGACAAACCCGAATCCGTCACCACCGAGCGTGTGGAATCCAAAGACACGATCGACGTCCAAGCCAAAGAAAAGAACGGCTCGTAAGCCCGCGTCGGTACACTTGTTTCGGTGTTGCGTGGTATTGCCGCGCCACTACATTCATGCGCAATGCACGTCGCCCGTCGCGGAGACATGCTTGTATCCTCTAGCCGCTAACGAGCCCTCACCGGCTTTTGACTCATGTTCGGACTAAGCTTCAGCGAACTCATGCTGATCGGCGTCGTGGCACTGATCGTGATCGGCCCCGAGAAGCTGCCCAAGGTAGCGCGCACGGTCGGCCATTTGCTGGGCCGCGCCCAGCGATATGTCAACGACGTCAAGACAGACATCCGCAAAGAGATGGATGCCGCCGAAATCGGCAACCTCAAGGACCAGATGCAAGAGGCTGCCAATTCAGTCAAAGCATCGGTAGCAGAGGCCGAAAAATCGTGGCGCGCCCCAATCGACGAAGCTCAGGAAGCGCTCAAACAGGCGTCGGAGTCTGTCAAAGCGCTAAGCGACACTATCCAGGAATCCCCGGCAGCCAAGGATGCGCTTTCGGCGTCCACATCTGAAACCGAGCCTGCAAGCCAAGAAAGCACCACCCTTGAGCCAGACGCTTCAGCGCCTGAGGTCGATACACGCACCCTGCCTTTACCAGGTTTCGAGCAAAAGCAGGCACCAATCGGTGCGCTCGATGAGTCGAACTCCGCTAACAAAGGTTCTCAGCCGTGACGCAGGAAGACAGCTTCATCTCTCACCTGATAGAGCTGCGCACACGCCTTCTGAAGGCGGTTGGCGCGGTTCTGATTGTGTTCATCGTATTGTTCCTCTATCCGGGCGCATCGGCCATCTACGACGTGCTGGCTCAGCCTATGCTGGCCGCGTTGCCGCAAGGTACCCGGATGATCGCCACCGGGGTCATCACACCTTTCATGGTGCCGCTGAAGGTAACCCTGCTCGCGGCCTTCGTCATTGCACTGCCGGTAGTGCTGTATCAGGCGTGGGCATTTGTTGCGCCAGGATTGTACAAACATGAACAACGCCTGGCCCTACCCCTGATTTTTTCCAGTACGGTCCTGTTTCTGGCAGGCATGGCGTTCTGTTATTTTGTCGTGTTTCGCACGGTGTTCCACTTCATTGCCGGATTCGCACCCCAGTCCATCACGCCGGCCCCCGATATTGAAGCCTACGTCAGCTTCGTCATCACCATGTTCGTAGCCTTTGGCATAACGTTCGAAGTTCCGGTGGCGGTCATTCTGTTGGTCAAGGCCGGCATCGTCACCGTCGAAAAATTGCGTGCGGCCCGGGGATATGTCATTGTCGGCGCGTTCATTATCGCCGCGGTAGTCACCCCCCCAGACGTCCTCAGTCAATTCATGCTGGCCGTGCCACTGTGTCTCTTGTTTGAACTGGGATTATTGGTCGCCGCGCGATTGACGCCCAATGAGCGCATTCAAGAGCCGGCAAACGATACCGAGTAAGCAAAAACGCGCGGCCTTACCGGGGCCCACGACCTAACGCTTTCGCGCAAGGCCTGGCAGCGATGGGCGGGCTCCAATCTGTATTGGCAGAGTCAGTTTCCGACCACCCCGCAACACCGTGGCCTCTACGGAGCTTTTCGGCTCCATACGAGCAATCTGGTTCAGGAATCCAATCGTATTAACAACCGGCTCGGCGCCTAAGGCCACCACAATATCGCCTACCCGCAGACCTGCACGGGCTGCAGGACCACCGCGCAACACTCCAGCCACGATAATGCCTTCCCGACTCTTCAAGTCGAAGGCCCGTGCAAGCTCCGGCGTGATGTCCTGGGGCTCGACGCCCAACCATCCGCGCGTCACCCGCCCTGTCGAAATAATCTGCTCGAGTATGGTTTGCGCCGCCGCTGCCGGGATGGCAAACCCAATCCCAAGTGATCCACCTGATTCGGAATAAATGGCGGTGTTGATGCCGATCAATCTGCCCTGCGTATCGATCAGCGCGCCCCCCGAATTCCCCGGATTGATAGCCGCATCTGTCTGAATGAAGTTCTCAAATATGTTGATGCCCAGCCGATTGCGCCCCAGCGCTGACACGATTCCCATGGTGGTGGTTTGGCCCACGCCAAATGGATTACCAATCGCGAGCACGACATCTCCCACCTGTACGTCGTGGTCGCCATTGAAGGTGATGCTCGATAAGCCGTCCAGATCGATCTTCAGTACCGCCAAGTCGCTTTCCGGGTCGGCACCCACCAGCTTGGCTCTGGCCTCCCGGCCATCATTCAGAGCGATTTCAATGGCATCCGCCGCTTCAATCACATGGTAGTTGGTCAATACATAGCCGTCGGGTCGGACAATCACACCCGAGCCGAGCGCGGTTGCCTCTCGCTTCCGAGTAAAACCAGGCATCCCGCGAAACAATCGCGACAGTTCGGGATCATTCAAGAGCGGGGATATGGGCTCTCGAATCTGTTTGGTGGTATACACATTGACTACGGCAGGCGCTGCTCGCGCCACGGCCTGCGCGTAAGAACTCACCGCGGCCGGAGCATTTGGCACCGCGGCAGGTGCGGGGGGTGAAGACAACGGCGGGCCTATGGCAGCAGGCCCGCGCGCCAGCCAGTCAGGCCGCAACGTGGCGACTATGAATAAAATACCCAGACACACCGTCACGGTTTGGGCGAAGAGCAACCAAAATCGACGCATAGGGCTATAAACCGATGAAACAGATAAATACTGCAGAACTAAGCGCGTGGCTGGACGAAACGCTTCAGCCACAGCGCTTTCGCGACTACTGCCCGAACGGGCTCCAGGTCGAGGGCAAACCCTCCATCAAGCACATTATCACCGGAGTCACGGCATCTCGTGCCTTGCTTGAAGAGGCCATCCGTCGCAACGCCGACGCCATATTCGTTCATCACGGTTGGTTCTGGAAGAACGAAGACGCACGTATCGTGGGAACGAAACGCGAGCGTATCGCGCTGGCAATCAAGCACGACCTGAACGTGTTTGGCTATCATCTTCCCCTCGACGCGCACCCGGAACTGGGCAATAACGCGCAACTCGCTAAAGTTCTTGGTTTGACTCCCTATCGCGATAGCGAAGGCAATCCCCGTACCTGTGGACCCGAAAACCTGATTTGGCTTGGCAACTGCCAGCCGGGCATGACACTGCAAAAGCTGGGTGATCATATCGGCCGAACGCTGGGGCGCGTACCGACCGTTTTAGGGCAGCCTGATCAGAATGTCGAACGCATAGCCTGGTGCACGGGTGGCGCGCAAGACTGGATGGAAGAAGCCATGCACGCCGGCGCACAGGTTTACCTGACGGGCGAAGCGTCAGAACCCAATTTCCATCTGGCCAATGAAACCGGCGTGGGTTTTATCGCCGCCGGCCACCACGCCACTGAGCGGTTTGGTGCCAAAGCAATTGGCGAAGCCATCGCCAAGCAGTTTGGGATACAGGTCGATTTCGTTGATCTGACCAATCCGATCTAACTCGTGTACGTCACGTTCGCCGATGCGCCAGCACGCCTGAAGTCGGTGGATATCCACCTGATCAAGCGTGCAGCGCGTTTACGGATGGGCTTTACTTCTTGAGCAGGTCGCGGATTTCACGCAGCAACAAGATATCGTCCGGCGTGACTTCGGGCGCGGCTTCTTCAACGGCCTTGTCGCGTTCGAAGCTGGCACGAGCGCGGTTGACAGCCTTGACCATCAGGAAGACGACGAAGGCGAGCAAAACGAAGTTGATGAGGATAGTGACGAAGTTACCCCACGCCAAGACGTTGCCACCGGCTTCGACAATGGCCTCGTAGGTACGTGGGCCAGTGTAGTTCTCAGGTTCCTTGAGCACCCAGAACAGGTTGGAGAAATCGACCTGCCCGCCAAGAATGAAACTGATGATGGGCATCAAGACGTCCCGGACCAGTGAGTCGATGATCTTGCCGAATGCGGCACCGATAATCACACCCACGGCTAGATCGATCATGTTGCCTTTGACGGCAAACTCGCGGAATTCAGCTAAAAAACCTCGCGTCTTACTCATAGAGATATCCCCCGGTAATTTCACCCGTGTGCGGGCTAACGCTATAATACCCGGTTGAAAGAATATCCAACATACCAAATACTCTGAATCGCGCTGCCCGGAAAGGGCACGAACAAGGATACAAGCATGAGTCAGGATAAGTCACAGTTCGACGGCGTTTCGGCTGACGGAGCGGTTGCCCTCGATGCCAACCTCCCCCCCGATCCGTCGCGACGCACATGGGTGGCCACAACTTGCGTCGTCGGCGGCATTGCCGGCGTCGCAACCGCCGTTCCGTTCGTAGGCTCGTTTGCGCCTTCGGAAAAGGCACGTGCCGCCGGAGCGCCGGTTCAGGTCGATCTCACCAGCATTCCCGAAGGTGAAATGCGCACCTTCGAATGGCGTGGAAAACCCGTCTGGGTCATGCACCGCACCGAAGCTCAGATCGAAGAGCTCAAGAACAACGACGAATACCTGGCCGATCCTCATTCCGATCGCCCGGGCTTTACGCCCGAATACGCCAAGAACGAATATCGCTCGCGCGATCCTAAATATTGGGTTGCCGTTGGCATCTGTACCCACTTGGGTTGCTCGCCAACGCCACACCTGGCTGCGGGCCCTGGCCCCGGCCTGCCCGCCAACTGGGAGGGCGGCTTCTTCTGTCCCTGCCACGGTTCTGCGTTCGATCTTGCCGGCCGCGTCTACAAGAACGTACCCGCGCCCGATAACCTCGAGGTCCCGCCTTACGAATTGTCGTCCGATGGCACGCAAGTCATCATCGGCGTCGACGAGAACAACAAGGCTTAACCCGCATAGAACCACTGCCTCGTAAGATAAAGATATAAAAGGAACCGTTTCATGGCTGGCGAAAAAACCGTCGAAACGACAGGACTCTTGGGCTGGATAGACAGGCGTTTCCCCCTGTCTAAGATGTTCAAAGAGCACATGTCGGAATACTACGCTCCGAAGAACTTCAACTTTTGGTACTTCTTCGGCTCCTTGGCCCTGTTGGTGCTGGTCATTCAGATCGTCACCGGCATCTTCCTCGTGATGAACTACAAGCCCGATGGCAACCTCGCGTTCAATTCGGTCGAGTTCATCATGCGCGAAGTACCTTGGGGCTGGCTAATCCGCTATATGCACTCCACAGGCGCCTCGATGTTCTTCGTGGTTGTGTACCTGCACATGCTGCGCGGCCTGTTCTATGGCTCGTATCGCAAACCACGCGAGCTTGTCTGGATTTTCGGCATGGCCATCTTCCTTTGCCTGATGGGTGAAGCGTTCATGGGCTATCTGTTGCCCTGGGGCCAAATGTCGTACTGGGGTGCACAGGTTATTGTTAACCTCTTCTCCGCCATTCCCTTCATCGGGCCTGAGCTCTCGCTGTGGATCCGTGGCGACTACGTTGTTTCCGACGCAACGCTCAATCGCTTCTTCGCATTCCACGTCATCGCCATTCCCCTGGTGCTGATCGGTCTGGTCGTGGCTCACATCATTGCGCTGCACGAAGTGGGCTCGAACAACCCGGATGGCGTCGAGATCAAGGAAGGTCCCAAAGATGCAAAGGGTCGCCCAATCGACGGTATTCCTTTCCATCCCTATTACTCGGTGCACGACCTGGTCGGCGTGGCGGGCTTTCTGATTGTCTTCGCCGCCATTGTCTTCTTCGCACCAGAAATGGGTGGGTACTTCCTGGAGTTCAACAACTTCATCCCGGCTGACTCGCTCAAGACGCCTCCGCACATTGCGCCGGTCTGGTACTTCACGCCGTTCTACTCGATGCTGCGCGCGATCACGGCCGACTTCACGTGGGTCTTGGCTGCGGCATCGGTATTGGGTGCAGTCGCCTTGTTCCTGCGCGGTAATCTGCGCGGTGTCTGGCGCATTGTTGTGCCGGTCATCCTGCTGATTGTTGCTGTACTGCTTCGCACGATCGACGCCAAGTTCTGGGGCGTGGTCGCCATGGGCGGTTCTGTGGTCATCCTGTTCTTCCTGCCCTGGCTCGACCATTCTCCGGTACGTTCGATTCGCTACCGCCCAACATGGCACAAGTACCTGTACGGTATTTTCATCGTGACATTCCTGATCCTGGGCTATCTTGGCACCCAGCCGCCAAGCCCGGTCTTCAACCTGATGAGCCAGATCGGCACCCTGATCTATCTTGGCTTCTTCCTGCTGATGCCCGTCTGGAGCCGCCTGGGTACGTTCAAGCCCGTTCCTGAACGCATCACGTTCAGCGCTCACTAAGGCCCATAACACTTACGGAATGATCATGATCAAAAAGTTGCTAGGCGTTTTGGCCCTGACTCTGACCTGCTCGGTGGCGGTTGCCGCCGAGGGCGGATACAAGCTTGACAACGCCCCCGACCGAATCAACAACATGGCTTCGCTGCAAAACGGGGCCAAGCTCTTCGTCAACTATTGCCTGGGCTGTCACAGTGCCGCGTCCATGCGGTACAACAAGCTCACCGAGCTCGGCCTGACCGACGAAGAAATTCAAAAGAACCTCTTGTTCACCACTGACAAGATCGGCGATCTCATGACTATCGCCATGACCCGTCAGGACGGATCCAAGTGGTTCGGTGCTGCGCCACCCGACCTATCTGTCATCGCACGTGCAAAGTCGGTCAACCTGGGGCCAACTGGTGTTGATTACATCTACACCTTCTTGCGCACCTTCTATCGCGACACCACCAAAAAGACTGGTTGGGACAATGCCGTCTTCCCAAGCGTCGGCATGCCCAACGTGCTGTGGGAGCTTCAAGGCCCAGTCACACACACGGTCAGCCACATCCACAAGGGCGAGCAAGACGGCAAGACCGTATGGCAACGTACGAGCACCACGTACGACCCGATGGGTTACGCTGAAACCAGCACTTCAGTGCTCCAGAACTACCGTGGCGGTGAAGCCACCCAACACACATTCAAGTCCCCGGACCAGTCCGTTTTCGACAACAATGTTGCCGACCTGGCGAACTTCCTGGGCTGGATGGCCGAACCCGATCAGCTTTTCCGCAAGCGGCTGGGCGTATGGGTGCTACTGTTCCTTGGCCTGTTCCTGGTCGTAGCGTGGCGACTCAATGCCGCCTACTGGAAGCACGTCAAGTAGGCTGTTCGGCTTCGTTGAATCCGCCCCTGGCCGAGGGTGGCCGACGCTGTGACGGCAATGCCGCTGCAGCGCCGGTAGCCCCGCCGGGGCGGCTTTTCTAAAATAGGCGTAAAGTTGTACGCCTATTTCATTTTTCCGAGCTAGGTATTGCTCACGTATTTTTTTGGATGGGATGCCTCAACATGATGGTTCTCTACTCTGGAACGACCTGCCCTTTCTCGCAACGCTGCCGCTTTGTGTTGTTTGAGAAGGGAATGGATTTCGAGATCCGCGACATCGATCTCTACAACAAGCCTGAAGACATCGGCGTCATGAACCCCTATGGCCAGGTTCCCATCCTTGTCGAGCGTGACCTGATTCTGTACGAATCAAACATCATCAATGAGTACATTGACGAACGCTTCCCGCATCCTCAGCTAATGCCCGCCGATCCTGTGATGCGCGCCCGCACCCGCCTGTTCCTTTACAACTTCGAAAAGGAATTGTTCGTGCATGTGTCCGCGCTCGAGAACCGTGCCGCGCCGGATGAGAAAGTCCTTGAGAACGCACGCCAGAACATCCGCGATCGCCTGTCGCAGCTGGCTCCATTGCTGCTCAAGAACAAATTCATGCTCGGCGAAGAGTTCTCCATGCTCGACGTAGCGGTTGCACCGCTGCTGTGGCGTCTTGATCACTACGGCATCGAACTTCCGAAGAACGCCGCTCCGATCCAAAAGTACGCTGAACGCATTTTCTCGCGCCCCGCCTACATCGAAGCGCTTACGCCTTCCGAGAAGGTCATGCGTCGCTAAGCTAAACCTGCCGGGGCCACGCCCCGGCCTACGCCTATGTCCATGCCCGAATCCTCAACCAAGCCATACCTGATCCGCGCTCTGCACGAATGGTGCACTGACAACGGCTATACGCCCCACATTGTGGTTACCGTCGACGCCAACACGGTCGTCCCTCGCGCACACATCCACGACGGACAGATCACCCTGAACATCGGCACCCTGGCCACCAACCGCCTGGTTCTGGGCAACGAATACATTGAATTTCAAGCCCGCTTCAGCGGTGTCACCGAGCACATCTACGTGCCCGTAGCTGCCGTCTCCGCTATCTACGCACGCGAAACCGGCGCCGGCATGGGGTTTGAGGTACAGGAATCACAGGCATATCCGGGCATAAATTCCGAAGCGCAGGCCGAGGTTACACCGGATACGGATAAGTCCGATCCGTCCGACGACGACGATCCAAAGCGGCCTCGGTTAACCATCGTCAAATAAATTCTTCATCCCTCCTGGTAGTGCGGGGATAGTGTAGCGCCCAGCCATAGAGCGCCTAGTCACTCCCACCTCTACAAGCCCTGTGAGGGCGACGAAGCACGCCCCACTACCACCCTCCGATTGCACTTCGCCAGCACGCTCCAGTGTGCGACTCTTTTCGCGCGCACGGGCGAATCTTTCGTGTCCAGCCACATTCCGGACCCGTAGCGTTTTCGTTGACGCAAATAATTACGACATGCTAATCTGCTTCCATGGAAGCAATTATCAGAAACGTAGCGATGCTCAATTTCGCACACCAGGAGGACGACATATGCTGACGCGAGAAGAAAATGACCTGCTCACGCGAGTTGGGCCGAACACACCCATGGGTGAAATGATGCGCAGATATTGGATGCCAATCTGCACAACTGCCCAGCTACCTGAACCCGACTGCGCTCCCCTTCGCACCCAGCTGCTCGGAGAATGGTTTGTAGTGTTCCGCAACAGCGACGGCGTAGTCGGCGTGCTGGACGAACTGTGTATGCATCGCGGCGTTTCTTTGGCCCTGGGACGCGTTGAAAACAACGGCATCCGATGCCTCTATCACGGCTGGAAGTTCGGCATAGACGGCACAATTCAAGAGATGCCAAATCATCCGAATAGCGCCAGCTTCCGTGAAAAAATGAAAGCGAACTCGTACCCGGTTCGTGAAGAGGGAGGCTTGGTGTGGACCTACATCGGTCCGAAGGAGAAACAGCCGGTATTCCAACGCTATGCCTTCATGAAAGGTCCAGAAGAAAATCGAGTTGTAGTGCGTGTGGACACTGAGGCCAATTATCTCCAGCTCTACGAAGGTGGTACCGATAGCTCGCACGTCGGTATCCTGCATCATGATCACGTCGCTATATCAGGTGACACGACCGTCGATACCGTCGATTTAGGAGTCATGGCTGTAGACGATCACGCCCCAGCTCTCGATATCGTTGACACCGACTACGGCTATATTTACGCCGCCCAGCGGAAGGGTCCAACACAACCTGATGGCACTGAAACTCACAGCGTCCGAGTTACGCCCGTCATTCTGCCCACCGGACGCATTATTCCTGCGCCCGGCAGCTTCCAGTACTTCCTGTTTGAAATCCCACAAAACGATCATGTGACCAGCACCTATATCGTTTGCCATGGAAATCAAAAGGCAGATCGCCCAGGCGTACTGAAAATATTAGGGCTGCATGATGAGCGCTTCTGGAACGAAAAGGACTGCAAGTTCCGTGCGAGCTGGGACGTAAACAATATGAACCAAGATCGACATCGCATGGACAAGAGCTTCACCGGATTTAGTGGTATCGAGCAAGAAGACGCCGTGCTTTCCATCTCGATGGGTCCGATCGTGGACCGTACTAAAGAACATCTGGTAGCCGCCGATCGCGCCGTGATGCAGTTGCGCGCCCGCCTGTTGGAATCAGTTCGTCGTTGCCAAGCTGGAGAGGATCCCATCGGGGTTCACATTGAAGACTATTCCAACGTGGTGTCACTTATCGACACCACCATTCCAAAGGGGGGACGCTGGCAGAAATACGTCATGGTCGAACCCGACACGAGCGAGGCCGTCTAAGGACATGACTCAGGGTGCAAACCCATTAGTAAGTAGCAACTAAATAAATACAGACAAAACAACAGCCGGCCGGTGGGCTGGCTATAAGGAGGATGACAATGTATACCCTGCCGAAAATACTACGGCCGCTGCTCCAGTTAACGTTGGCGCTAAGCTTAATATCTCCCGCGATGGCACAAGATCCCATCAAGGTGGGTGTCATATCTCACGATACCGGCCCGTTCGCCCAAAGCGGCAAGTCTTTCCGACAAGGCATTGCCGCCTATGTTGCCTTGCATGGCAAACAGGCAGGAGGCCGCGATATCGAGTTCGTATTTCGTGACGTTGGTGGTCCGGCCCCTGCTGTCGCGAAGCGTCTGGGCGAAGAGTTACTAGTGCGTGAGAAAGTGGACATGCTTGCCGGCTTCACGCTGACCTCCGATGCTTTAGCCGTCAGCTCTTTGCTCGAAAAGACAAAAACACCTGGAATTTTATTTGCCGCCACATCGCCTCTGGTGCCCAAATCTTCCAAATACTTTCTCAAGTCCAGTCAGCATATTGCACAGTCTGCTAGCGCGGCTGCAAAGTTCGGTCGGATGCACAACAAGGAAAAGGCATACATCCTGGTCTCGGATTATGCTCCGGGGCATGATGCGCAGAAGGCATTTGCCAAGACCTTTCAGGCAGAGGGCGGAAATATAATTGGCGAAGCTCGAATCCCCCTGAACACGGTCGACTTCGCAGCCATTGTTGAACGTGTCGCTCAAGCGCAACCCGACATCATTAATATTTTTGTACCGCCCGGAGCTCCAGCAATTGGACTGATGCGCAGCCTGACAGAGCGTGGCCTCATGAAAAACACGATGGTCATCGGAATGGGCGAAGCCGAGGACTACCTCTTGCCTGAGTACGACGATTCCGTACTAGGCTTCTATCAATCCCTTTATTATGCCGAGGCGCTCGATAACGCAGAGAACCAAGCTTTCACTGCAAAACTTAAAGAGCTATATGGGCCCAATGCCGTGCCCGATTTCGCCAGTGCGTCAGCTTTTGACGGCGCGCACCTCATTTACCAGATGGTGGCGTCGCAGGAAGGAAAGGATTGGGACGGCCCCGCTGCAATTGAGGCGGTTAAGGGCACTTCCTGGAATGGAGTGCGCGGTCCGATGAAGATTGATCCTAATACACGGGAACTCATCCAAAACATCTATCTGCGCAGAGTCGAAAAAGTAGACGGGCAACTGAAGAACGTCATTGTGGACAAACTCGAAGCAGTACTGGCGCCGACCGATGAATGGATGGAAAACTGACGGTCCGAAGAACCGGGATCTCGTATGGAACATTTCTTCGGGGCACTTACGTTCGTCGTGCTGTATGGGGGAACCTATGGCGTAGTTTTATTCGTCCTATCCATCGGGCTTGTCATGACGATGGGGTTGATGAGGGTCCCCAATATAGCCCATGGCGCTTTCGCCGCCATCGGCGGCTACATGGCAGTCACCATGATGGTCAAGTGGGGGATCAACTACTTTGCCGCGATCGTGTTGGCTACGTTATGCGTGTCGATACTAGGCGCCATTGCAGAACGTACGATATATGTCCGTTTGTATAGGCTGCCCGAACTTGATCAGATTCTAGTGACGCTAGGGCTGTGCTTTATTGTCATCGGTTCGCTCGCTTTAGCATTCGGACCGAACGTCGTTTCGATACCCTTACCTTCGTCCCTGACTGAGCAAATTGGCCTATTCAGCCGTTCCTTTCCACTTTATCGGCTGTTTATATTGGCGGTTGGCATTGTCATCATTGCTTCGTTCTGGTTGGTGTTTGACCGCACCAGCTTCGGAGCGCAACTTCGGGCCTCTGTGGATAATCGGAGCATGGCACAAGCTACCGGGATACCAGTGAATCGCGTGGTCATGCTGGCCTTTGCCATTGGAACTGGCCTGGCCGCTCTCGGCGGGGGAATTGGGGCCACGCTATTCCCACTCGAACCCCTGTACCCGCTCAAGTATCTTCCACTCATCTTCATCATCATGGCGCTAACAGGGTTTGGCAATATCAAGTCCTCCATCGCTGTCGCCATCCTCGTGGGCATCACAGATACCGCCGGCCGCTACTTCCTGCCCGAACTCGGTGGATTCGTCATTTACGTTCTCGTGATCATCGTCGTTGCCTTAAGGCCTGCCGGTATCTTCGCGTCACGGCGAGGTGCATAAGATGAAGATAGTTGTTCTTTCTCATGGCAGCGCCGTCGTGGGATCCCGAGGATTCCGCTGGACAGACTTCGCATTGCTGGTCATACCGCTGGTAGCGGTTTATTTTGCTTTCCCATCGTATCTTTCGTTAGCAAGCTACGTAGTGATCATGGCCATGTTCGCGCTCTCCCTTGATGTTGCGCTAGGGTTGGCCGGAATCGTCACCTTGGGACACGCGGTGTTTTTTGGTGTCGGAGCATATGCTGCCGGCTTGTTGGCAATCGCCGGGTGGCAAGAGCCTATCACTGGAGTTTTGCTTGCAGCGTGCTGTGCGGCTGCGCTGGCTCTAGTCAGCGGCCCCTTTGTGCTGCGTCTCACAGGTTTACCGCAAGTCATGGTGACGCTGCTCATCGCGGTACTCTTCTATGAAGCGGGCAACAAAATGGGGTGGCTAACAGGGGGGGACGACGGCCTGCAGGGAATAGTTGTGGATCCGATCTTCGGTCTATTCGAATGGTCAATATACGGAACGACCAAGTATGTCTATGCCTCGACCTGGCTTGTTGTGATTTTTTTCGCCGTACAACGTATGGCGACATCACCTTTTGGCCTCGCATTGCGCGGTATCCGAGAAAACCGCTTGCGCATGCAACTTATTGGCTCACCTGTAATGCGTCACCTAATGGTGAGCTATATGGTCAGCGCATTTATTGCTGGCATCGCCGGAGCTTTGCTGGCTCAAACCACAGAGTTCGTGGGACTCGGTGTACTTAGCGTCGAAACTTCGATCGACGTTGTAGTCATGCTGGTCTTGGGGGGCGTAGGACACCTCTTCGGAGCCCTACTTGGTACCCCTCTTTATTTGCTGGTGAAAGACCTGAGCCAACAGTGGAATCCCCATGCCTGGATGATCGTAATCGGTTGCCTACTGGTGTTCGTAACGCTGTTCGCGCGGGGCGGGTTATTCGGACTGCTGCACGCTCTCCATGATCGACTAAGGGGTCGTAATGACGAGGGGAACTCATGACACCTGCACCGACAACCGCAAGCTTTTCCCTGACTCATCCCTCGAATCCCGCGCAAACCGCCTATGCTTTGGAAGCCATAAACTTACATAAATCGTTTGGCGGCCTGCACGTCACAAAAAATGTAAGTCTGACCTTGGCACCAGGCGCACGACATGCACTCATTGGACCTAATGGTGCAGGAAAATCAAGCCTTGTCGGCTTGCTATCGGGCGTGCTCGAGGCAGACCGTGGCACCATACGGTTATATGGTCGAGACGTCACTAAGAAAAATCTGGCCCAGCGCGTCAAGCATGGCCTTGTTCGCACTTTCCAAGTCTCGAGCCTTTTTTCAGGGCTGACCGCACTCGAGAATGTTTACCTCGCCGTGAGCGAATGCGCAGGGAACAGCTGGCGTCCCTGGATTTCGGCCAAGGCCGACAAACCGGTGCTTGAACAATCCGAGGCAATTCTGCATTCGGTCGGTCTGCAAAACGTACAGCACAGACCGGTCAGCGAACTGGCATACGGCCAGCAGCGTCTTGTCGAGATTGCCATCGCCCTGGCCCTGCAACCCAAAGTACTTCTATTGGATGAACCGGGTGCGGGCATCCCGGCCGCACAAAGTGAAGTATTACTGGAGGTATTGCAGCGACTGCCCTCTGAGATCGCGATCCTGCTGATCGAGCACGACATGCAGCTCGTCCGTCGGTTCGCTTCCGAAGTTACGGTCTTGGTCGAGGGCGAGATTCTGGCCTCGGGAAGCCCTCAAGAAGTCATGCAATCTGACGATGTCAGGGCGGTATATCTGGGTAAGAAAAGGTCAGAGCCGGTAGGCGAGGAATAAGCATGCTTGAGGTCAAGAATCTAAGCGGAGGATGGGAGCGCACGACGGTCGTCGAGAATCTGACTCTCACCCTGCGCCACGGAGAGTGCCTGGCTCTTGTCGGCCGCAACGGCGTGGGGAAAACGACTCTGATCGAACTGATTAGTGGACGAGCTCAGCAGAGCTCCGGCCGTATAGAGCTGGAGGGACAAGACATCAGCTCTCTTTCCGGCTACGCCCGCTCAAATTTGGGCCTGGGTTTAGTACCGCAAAACCGCGAAGTCTTTCCGAGTCTGACCGTGCGGGAGCATCTTATGGTTGCCGCCCGACCCGGACGCTGGACGCAGTCAAGCATACTTGAACTGCTTCCTCGCTTGGGGCAGCGCCTAAACCACTTGGCATGCCACCTATCTGGTGGTGAACAACAAATGCTCGCAATAGCCCGGGCTCTATTAGGCAATCCTAAACTGGTTCTCATGGACGAACCATCTGAAGGGTTGGCCCCACGAGTAGTCGAACAACTCGCTGACGTCCTGAAGACCATCATCGCAGATGGAACGCTGACCATGCTGCTTGTAGAGCAGCGCATCGATGTTGCAATGGAGCTTTCGTCTCGCTTCGCAATCATGGATCGCGGAAGAATCATCCACACAGGACAAAGTCAGGATGTGCTCGACGGCAGGACCAAGCTGGCCGACCTCATAGGCCTTGATCACTAACCTTCACATTGAGCAAGTCTTATGACATTCATACACCCTGCACTGCGACCTTTGCTGGAAGCGAGCAAGCAATTGCCGGCCCTTTCTGACTCCCCCGTAGAAGCAGTTCGGAACGCCGCCGAACAACGCGCGCGCAGTCGCCCAAGGGGCCCCGAAATCGAGAATGTCCAAGACGTGACCGTAAAGGGAAGGGACGAGCACGACATACCAGTTCGTGTGTACCGACCTCATGATTCGCTTGGCGTCGTGATTGCGCTGCACGGTGGCGCATGGATGCTCGGCAGCATAAATACGTTTGATGATGTCGCAAGACACTTGGCGAACGATTCCGGGTGCACCGTAGTTAGTGTGAACTATCGTCTGGCCCCAGAGCACCCATTCCCGGCGGCCCTTGATGACGTCTGGGACGTAACGCGCTGGGTGGCAACGAACGCCGAGCTTCTTGGGCCTACACCACATCGGCTCATGATCATGGGCGAATCCGCCGGCGCCAATTTGGCTGCGGTCACGGCACTGAAGGCACGAGACGCCGGAGGGCCCGCCTTCCGATTGCAAGCTCTCGTGTATCCCTCTGTCGATGCTCGACTGCAGGGCGAAAGTATGGAGCGGTACCGGGACGGGTACCTCTTAACGAAGAATGATATGGCGTACGCCCTTAGTACCTATGGAGTTGGCACAAAGGCTCGCGCCGATCAGTGGGAGATTTCTCCTCTTCTCGCGCCATCCCATCAAGGCGTCGCCCCGGCGCTCATAGTTTCGGCCCAATGCGATCCATTATGTTCGGAAGCTGCAAGCTACGCCCAAGTTCTGACCGAGGCAAACGTTCCCGCAGTACACGTTGTCTATACTGGCGTCACCCACTTGTTCTTCGGCATGCGCGACGCACTCGAAGCGAGCAAACAAGCCCAACAGCAAGTGGCCTTGGCATTGCGCAATGCCGCCATAAACTGAGGACGACGCATATCTGTGAGCTATGAATAACGACCAACGAAGAGAAAATATGAATGGGTTCGCTGAGCAGTGGCAGCGAGCCCGCCCAGACCTTGATGCCGGTACGCTTGTCACTATTGGGGCGCTGCTTGCCCTCGCACAACGCCTCGACCAGGAGTTTCGCACCTACACGCAGGCGAACTTTGATATGGGCACCGGTGACATGCGAATACTTTTAGCGCTGCGCCGGGCGAATGACTCCTTAACATTAAGGCCTGCGGACCTGTTCCGGGCACTATTGATCACTTCGGGCGCCGTTACAAAACAACTCGAAAGGCTGACACAGCGTGGTCTGGTAGAGCGTATCCCCGATCCCCAGCGCAAGGGGGGCTGGCAAATTCGGCTTACCGCCGCGGGAACCCGCGTTGCAGACGCCGCCCTCACCACTATTCACGATGAATTCAAGATCGCTATCGGCTTCAATAAAATGACAAAGCAAGAACAGGACGGAGGCATCCGCTTTCTGGAGAGGTTGAGCGCGGAGTACGGCGGAACCGACCTCTTCGCCCTTGGCACCCGAACTGATTCTTAAACTCCAATTTTCCTGACATTGCCGCCATAATTCGGGTAGAATACCGCCTTTAGCCGGCTTAGCTCAGTTGGTAGAGCAGCGCACTTGTAATGCGAAGGTCAGGAGTTCGACTCTTCTAGCCGGCACCAAAAGTTTTATGCGGAATCCCGCGAAAATGGCCTCCAGAATTGGAGGCCATTTTTTTTCCGCTGCTAGTACGAAGGCTTGTCGCTGGTATAACCCCCTGGCATCTACCGCGCCATTAGTTGGGGGAGCCAAAGAACTAATTGGGGGAACAGAATGACCAAGAGGAAAACCACCAGTTGCAGCGCGATAAACGGCATCACACTTTTATATAGATCCATCATCAGGAAGTCTGGGGGCGCTATAGCTTTGAAATAGAAAACGGACAATGCAAATGGAGGCGTCAGGTACCCTAGCTGCAGGAACAGGATCACCAACATCGCATACCAGACAGGATCGAATCCAAGCTCCATCGCGACAGGCGTAAATAGGGGCACCACCAGATAGACAATACCGATCCAGTCGAGCAACATCGCCAGAATCGTGATAGTAAGCAACATGAAAAAGAGGATACCCCAGGGGCCAAAGGGCATATTCAGAACCAGATTCTTTACAACGGTGTCGCCGCCTACCGAAGCGAAAGTCGAAATGAAGGTGACCGCTCCGACCGTCATGGTCAAGATCATGCAGGTTGTTCGTAGCGTCGACGTCAAAGACTCGGAGATTTTCTTGATAGAAAGTGTGCGGTAACCCAGCCCGAGCAATAGCGCCGCAAGAACCCCTACGGCGGCCGCTTCCGTCGGAGTTGCTACCCCGAAGAATATCGTCCCCAGCACTGCCATCACTATGAGTACCGGGGGAACGATCGCAAACACCAGCCCGCTGATGCCAACACGCTCAATCTCTTTTTTTCGGTCCTCCACGCTGATTGGCGGGCCTAACTCGGGGTTAAGCAAGCATCGAACGAAAACATAAACGGCGTAAACGAGCGAAAGCAGGAGCCCCGGAACGATGGCGGCCATAAATAAACTGCCTACGGAAACACCCGCAACCGGCCCATACACGACGATCAGAATGCTTGGGGGAATCAGTACCCCCAGCCCGCCGCCCGCGCAGATGACACCGGCCGACATTTTTCTGTCGTACTTCCGCTCCATCAACGCGGGTAAGCTCAGGGTACCAACGGTCACAACGGAAGCTCCAACCACACCGGTAACAGTAGCGAAAATGGTTGCCAAAGCGTTAGTGGCGATGAGGAGGCCACCGCGAAGCCGACCGAACAGCACATACAAACTGCTGAAGATTCGATCCCCCGCCCCGGTGTGTTGCATGATGTTCCCCATGAGAATAAACAGAGGAATGGCTAGCAACACGTTATTCGTCATGGTGCTGAAGATGCTATTTATGAGCACGCCTACATAACGGTCCCCGAACAGAATCACACCAAAGAAAAGCCCCACCGTAGTCAGTACAAAGGCAAGGTAATACCCCAAAACTATGCCCACCACGACCAGCAAGAACATTAAGACTATTGTTATTTCCGGCGTTAGCAGGCTCATTCTGCCTTCTCCTCGTTGTTGCCGATCAGAACTTTTATGTCTTTGCAGAGTTCCGAGATTCCCTGCAACAGCAGTAGCACCACAGCGATGAGTATTATTGTTTTCAATGGGTATATAGGCGGAAGCCAAAAACTCCCGCTGGCTTTTTCTTGTCTGGCCCACGATCTGACTACCCAAGGGACCAATTTATAAAGGAGTACCGTGAACGCGGGAAAAAATAAAATCAGCGAGAGAACAATATCCACCAAGGCGCGTGTTCTGGCGCTCCATCGCACATAAAGCACATCGACACGCACGTGAGCCTTTGTGAGCAATGCATAAGCAATACCCAATACGAAAAACGACCCCCCCAGCATGTAGCTTACGTCATACGCCCAAATCGACGGCTGGCCGAACACATAGCGCATCACGACTTCGTAACAGTTAACGAAGGCCAGTAAAAGTACGATCCATTTGACTGGCCAGGCTACCCAATTGGTTAGCGTGTCCAAAATCCTGGGTATTAACGTGAGCACATGCGGCTCCTTAATTGCGATTGAGACCTGGGGTTCCCAGCGTAGAGCGAAAGCAGATCTGAAAAGGAAGCCATAGAAGGCTTCCTTTTAACTCTCCAGCTGAAGTCTAGTAGCGCACTTCCATATACTTTTGAAGGTGCTCAAACTTCCCCTTGTATTCCATCTGCGATTCGTAGATTTTCTTGAACAAGGGGTTCTCGGCACTCTTCTTTTTATAGAGGTCGTGCGCCAGGGTCGCAATCTGCTGCATGACCTCGGGAGAGAGCCGTCGAATTTCGGTGCCGTATTGTTCGAATTTCGTTAAAGCTTCGGCGTCTTTCGTCAGGGTATGGCCAAGGCCTTCCAGCACTGACGCCTTGGCGGCCTCTTGTACGATGGCTTTCAGATCATCAGGCAAAGCCTCCCAGGAGTCCTTATTAATGATCAGTTCCATCATGGAAGTTGGTTGGTGAATGCCAGGAACATAGGCATATTTTGCAACTTCATGCATGCCGGAACCCCAGTCACCTTCAGGGTTGGCGAACTCCGCCGCGTCGATAACGCCACGCTCGAGTGCCCCATAGATTTCAGATCCGGGAAGCGTCACTACCGATGCGCCCAAGTTGGTCAGGATTTCACCCCAATATCCGACAGTGCGAAACTTCAAACCTTTGAAGTCATCCAGCGAATCGAGCGGCTTGTTGGTCCAGGCAAAGATTTCGGTGTTATTGATACCTGCCGCTCCGACCCATCCAAAGTTGTAGTCAGCATAGGCCTCTTTCCAGTACTCGAGACCGGGCCCGTGATACAGCCACATGATGTATTCAAGTACGGTCAGCCCAGCTGGCACCGCAGCAAAGAAAGGGGAAACCGGTTGATTGCCCACCCAATAGAACGCAGCAGAATAGGCCGCGTCTAGAACACCGTCCTCAACCGCGTCAAACACCTGCAGGCCACCAACGATCGATCCGCCCGGCAAACTTTTAATTACTAGCCGACCATTACTCATCCGCTCTACTTTCTTTGCAAATTCGTCTATTTGCCGTTGGATTTCAAGGCCTGGCGCCCACGTGGACTGCAGCGTCCAGCGAATTGGCTCATCTGACTTCTGTGCCCAGGCACCACCACTCAGCGCAAGCGCGCCACCCATGAATGCCGTGCACGCTAATTTTTTTAAGCTCAACCCAAACATAGTTTGTGTCCTCCGAGGATTATGAAAATGTGCCGCTTACGACTTGTCCTGTAGATTCGTGCCAGGCGTTATGACTTGCCCGCCGCACTGCCAGATAACGTGGCCGAAAACCACTGGCCAACAACAGCCGATTAGTTACTTGCTTCCGCCGATATAGCCGCTGCAATTTATTTCGACGCGCATGGGCGGAAAAACATTCGGCAAGCCCACCCGCGAGACCTCAATCAAGGTAGAGCAAGGAAAGTCACCGCTGAAGAACTCTCGACGAGCACGCCAGACTTCAGTGTTTTCGTTGACGTTATTCACGAAGATCTGCAGCGTCATGATGTCATCCATGCAACCGCCCGCTTCTTCAAGCAACAGCTTTATGTCGCTAAATATTTTCTTGGACTGCTCATACATGCTGTCTCCTTGGGCCACCATCCCCGCAATGTAGAAGTGGCCATTTGAATGGACTTTGATGTTCGACCAAGTATTGGGAGGGGGCAGAGGCAAGTCTTTTGGGTTATGGACCTTGTAGGTCATGGTTGCGTCCTCACTGTCTTGAAGAGCCTTTTCAACTCGGCTCGAATATGGAAACTTTGATGTCGGTGATTCTGGTCCCACCAATCGGGTTCAAATCCATTGGGCAGGCGGATACTGCCACCACAACGTCTTTTAAGGATTGCAGCAAAACATAATCGCCGGGCCTGGTCGCACACGGCATCTGCACGATGGAGCCGTCTGGCTCAATTTGCGTTTTTTGAAAGAAATTCACTGGGGCCGGAAATAGCTCTCGCCCGATTCCATACGGACGCAAAACTTCCTCTATATTCGAAACGCAGCTTCTATGGCCCGACACGCCATAGTCCAGCAAATACCGTTGTTCGTCGCACGCCGGAATAAGCAGATCATGCGAAGGCGATGTGTCGCGAACGATCTTGAACATGGGATGACGACGATTACTACGTATTTCGTCTCCCATTTTCAGCACGAGCGAGCGAAGAGAAATTAGCGTGTGGGACGGAGATGAGCTTTCTTTGTGGTCGTCTTGGTTGAACGCAAAGAAATCTGCCACCTGCTGACCTTCAACGTCAGTTATCTGAAGAAACTGACCTTGCTTCACGCTGAAAGCACGAGCATGACCGCCTGGAACCAGGATTTCATCAACGAACTTGGCTTCGTCCAGCATGTTGACCTTCCAGTGCTTTGGTCGCTGCGACCACTCACTACAGCAGCGGTGAGTTAACAAGTATTTTGTATAAAATCTTTCTGGATACAATCTAATCGGGCATCTTTATAGTGGAAATAGGTGTTATCCCGAAGGACGAGCGTGGCCTTAAACGGGCTATATACGCGTAAGATAAGGACATTGGTTCTCGATAAATTCCGATAGTCCTCTCTAATTGCTCCATGATCCACCAGGTCGTTTTGCATACAACTAATCATTTTCACTTAATGTATACAATCGGCTGGGGTCACCCGCTAAAGATATGACCGCCCTCGAAGCCACTAATACGAGCACCTTGCCCATCGTCATCTATGAACGTTTGCAGTCCGCCATCCTGAACGGGGCATTTAAGCCGGGTCAGGTTTTGCGACAGGAAGATATCGCAACCCACCTTGGTGTCAGTCGGAGCCCCGTGCGCGAAGCCTTGTCACGTCTTGAAGCCGACGGCATCGTGACATCACGCCCGCATCGCGGCTACGCCGTAGTGGAGTTTGAGCCAGCACAAATCGAAGAGGTCTTCGACTTGCGCTGCCTTTTGGAGTCAGAGCTGGCACGGCGGGCAATCCGACGACGAACTGAAGCGGACATCTCCAGGGTGTATCAAACTGTCCACGAGCTATCGACCGCCCCAGACCTCACCGATCTCGCCAGTCTCGCAAAGTGGCACGACTTACATACGTCCTTCCACCAGGCTCTGCTAGAACCCTCAGCCAGCCCGCATCACTTGAACGCCTGGCGTCATTCGTACAACTTGATCGAGCTATTCACGCGCGCAGAAAGCCGCATGACGGGTAACGTCCGCAAACCTCAAGAAGAGCATGTAAGGCTCGCTCAAGCCTTCGCCCTGGGCGATGAAGAAAGTTTTGTGGCCCTCACGCGTCGCCACTCGCACCACACTCGCGAGCGACTTTTGACGCAAGTGAATCAGCTGCAGCGTTAAGCGTAGCAACGCCAAGCATAAATAAACCGAGATACGAAGCTCGACTCCTCCAGACGACATCAAAACTAAAGTAAAAACGCCAACCCGTTCGAGGTTGGCGTTATGCACTGCACAGAGGCCGATTCAGCCTCGCTGCGCTTGTGTGCGATTCGACATCTCAAGCAACCTTCTAACTTGATGGATTGCCATCCTTCATAACGGACTTTAACTGCTCTCTGAATTGGGACGAATCCTCGTGACCATGCACGGCCACGGCGTGCTGGACAGCGGCTTCCAGAAGCCCCTTCTCGCTGTCGGCTGAAATTGCTACCGAGCAATTCAATTCACTTGGATAATCGCGACAATCAATGTATTTGCGTGCCATATCGCCTCCTGTCGGTCGGTCAGCCACCGCTTGCTACATTACAGCACTTTCCCCCGCAACTTCTTCACTTCGCCTCTGGCAGCTTTACCTTCAAGTCGCCGTCGCCTGGAGCCCAAGGTTGGACGTGTCGGCTTTCGTGGTTTAGGCGGCTGCGATACGCTGTCGATCAGTTCTTGCAGGCGGGCCATGGCATGAACCTTGTTGGCTTCCTGACTCCGACTTTCCTGTGCCTTGATCACGACGACGCCACCTTCCGTTATCCGATGGTCTCGAAGCGCCAGAAGACGCTCTTTGATTTCGGGCTGCAAAGAAGAATCAGGAATCGAAAACCGCAAGTGAATGGCGCTGGACACCTTATTCACGTTCTGTCCACCCGCGCCCTGGGCGCGGATCGCAGTAAATTCGATATCGTCTTTTGAAACGGTGTGCCGCGAGCTTCTCATGTCTGGCGGCCTGCCCCGCGGCTCAATGCCCGGTCACCCCAACGAATTGCCCTGCCGGTACCGATCAACAGCCAAGCTAGCGGCCGCAACAGAATACGGAGGACAAGTAATATGGGCAGCAGTATCAGAGTCCACCCCACTGCTTGCACAAGATGGGCGGGCAAACCCAAGGTATCGGCTGCTTTGACCAGAAAGGAGTTGATCAGGCTCGGGTGCCGAACGACCATGTAGGTTAGCACTGCCGGTGCGCCGTACTTCACCAGACGCGCGCCGATCGTACTGCCTCGCCACAAGCCCGCCCCCAATGCTGCCGACCGTTGCGAGAAGGTAAGTGTCTTGCCGCTCGCAGCGGCCGTCTTGCCCATGCGCAATATCCTGAACGCGCTCACGCCAATGGCTACGTCCACAGCCGCCCAAGCAATGTCTCCGGCGCTAACCCATTCGTCCTTGCGCAACTTGGTTTCCAGCCCTTTGATGCCACTGGCAAAGAATTGGTTTACGCCTTCGAGAAAACGTTCTGTTTGCACCCAAGCCACCTGACCGCTGGAAGTCATGACAAACTGTCCAAGAAAATCGTAGCCTTCATCCAGAAGAAATTGAATGGCGTAGTTTCCCCGTTCTTCAGCCGACAATGGTGGGTTGCTGGGGCTGTCCTGGCTGGGTTCGCCTGGCCACAATCCCTGAAGGGCCCTGAGCGCAGACCTCGCGGCATCGTTAAGCTGCTGCATAAGCTGCAGCGTAAAGACCTGATTCGTGAAGAAGTAATGGATAGGAAGGACAACGTCCTCGCCATATTTGCGAAGCACTTCCTGGAAACTTAGTGAATCGCCGTAGGTCAAAAGGACTGGCCGCGCGATGTCGGGATAGCGCAACAAGGCAAGCCGTGCCTTAGCCAGTAGTATGTCGTCATCGGCATACATCAGCAAAAGCGCCTGCACGGCCGCGGGTTCGTCAGACATGCTTTGGGCATACCCGGGCAGGACCTGCGCTATTTGTAAGTGCAGAAGCTGCTGCTCAAAGCTTTTTGGACGCGAGAAGGCTGTTATCACCAAAGCGAGCGATACCGCCAGCAGCAAAACTGCCAGCAAACGCCTCATGCCTCGCCACCACGCAGATGAACAGATACACGAATGGGTATATGGCTGGCAAATTCAGGCGGATGAAACATCTGCGCTCTCCGGGTTGGACTGCGGCCTGCACCACAAAGTCATCACCCGGAAAGCATACACAAGTTCACTTGCGAATGGCCTCGATCTGAATCAAAAGCCGGACATCGTCGGGAATGCCCATTTCAATACCCCAATTCATTCCCCATTGGCTGCGCTTTATTACGGTTTCAAAATCGCCACCGCATACGGGCGCTTTCAAAACAGGTTGGTCATAGCAATTAAAGCGCTTCCCTTCCAGTGTCACGGGCTTGGTTTCGCCAAGCAAGGTCAGTTCACCTTCAATCGATTTCAGCGCGTCGCCATCAAAGTTGAACTTTTGAGCTACAAATTTGGCCTCGGGCCATTTATCGACATTGAAAAAATCCGGACTCTTCAGATGCTTGTCGAAGGCCGGCACCCCCGAGTCGATAGACGCCATGTCGATCGTCATTTCAGCAGTGCCGCTTTTAGCCTCGCGATCGAGTTCAACAAAGCCCTCTGTACTATCAAACCGTGCTCGCACGGTGGACGTGTTGAAGTGGGTCACTTCAAAATAGACAAAGGTATGTGTAGGTTCTACTTCATAACGCACTGGCGCCGCGTAAGCCGTAGAGGCAAGTGCAAGAGTGGCGGCGGCCAAAACAGCGGACACGCAGTTCATGATCTTCTCCTTCGAATTAAGGACTAGGGGGTCGGGGTACGCTACTGCCCAAACCAGTCGTTCGTCAACCCGGATTCCGGCGGGGGAGCGTTAGCCATCTAACCGGCCTATCCCCTTCCGCCCTACACGGCAAATGCGTCGTCTCCCTTTAGCCGGAGCGTGGCTCGAACCAAGCGCTGTTCTTCCTTCTCGATTTCGAGCAAAGCCTCTCGAATTCCTCTGATGTGCTCCCGCGCCGCCCGACGAGCGGCCTCTCGCTGCTTGTTGCTCACCGCCCGATATAGGCGCTCATGGTGGCGGTCGATTTGCGAACGCTGAGGGTCGCGGTGGTAGAGATTGCTCAAGGACGCAAAAACCGAGCTCAACAGTAGGTCGTTTAGTGAACTCAAGGTATGTACCAACACAGGGTTATGCGATGCCTCGCAAATAGCAATGTGAAACGCGTGATCAAGCCTTGCATGTTCGACGGAATCAAGATTCAGTTCACGCGCCTTGACCAGTTGCGTGTACCGCCGGGATATCAACACATGGTCCGCTGCCGTGCCTCGCTCGGCCGCGAGCCCAGCCGACTCGGTTTCCAGGACTTCACGTACCTCCAGCAGGTCGTAGAGCGTGCGCGCCTGTGTGGAAAGCAAGTGAAGCATTGGCGACTGCTCAGCCGATGCAAGCAGATTGGCAACGACAGACCGCTTTCCCTGAGAAGACACAATCAGGCCGCGGCCCCGTAACAACTTCAAGCCTTCTCGTAGTGCCGAGCGTGACACAGAAAGTCGCTCGGTCAACACGCGTTCGGAAGGCAGGGGGTGCCCCGGCTTGAGGACATTGTCGCTAATAAGTCGCTCGATACGCTCGGCAACCACGTCGGCAACACGCTTATCCGGAGGACTCGAAGGGCGGGCGGTTAACTGGTCCGACATGTTTGCATTGTAAGGATGGAACTGGAAATATAGTTACGAATATACGTTAAAACTGCCACACTTAGCCAATTATCTGCATCTTCTTCGGCCAAATAGTTAGTAAACCAACATCAAAAACTGGTCTGACAAGCAGCCCAGATACTGGACTTCAACCAATTGATGCTTGATGATGGACGGCAATTCGGCTTCTACACACGAGTCAAGCATGAGCTACAGATACATAGAAAAACTCGACGGAGACTTACCTGAAGTAAGCAAAGAAACCGTCCTGCTCAATCTAAAGCAGCGAATTCCAGAACTACGGGTGTTGCATACCGACGAAGAGATGCGGCCTTACGAATGTGACGGACTGTCGGCGTACCGCGTTACGCCAATGCTGGTTGTATTGCCTGAAACCGTCGAGCAGGTTCGCCAGGTACTTCAATTCGCATCGCAGCATCAGATTCCGATAGTCACGCGCGGGGCCGGTACTGGCCTGTCGGGCGGAGCCATGCCGCTCGAAAAGGGCATTCTCTTAGTCATGTCGCGCTTCAAACAGATCTTGTCAATCGATCCGGAGGCCAGCTTGGCTCGAGTGCAGCCTGGGGTCCGTAACCTCGCCATTTCGGAAGCGGTCGCGCCGTACGGCCTGTATTACGCGCCCGATCCCTCTTCTCAAATAGCCTGTTCCATTGGTGGAAATGTGGCAGAGAATGCCGGTGGCGTGCACTGCTTGAAGTACGGACTGACCTTGCACAACGTTATGCAAGTCAAGGTCTTGACCATAGACGGAGACGAACTGGTCTTGGGATCCGAGGCCTTCGATACCCCAGGATTCGACCTGCTCGCCTTGTTCACAGGCTCTGAAGGGCTGTTGGGAGTCATCACCGAAGTTACGGTTCGCCTGCTACCGAAACCCGCCTACACCAAAGTGATGCTTGCCAGCTTCGATAGCGTCGAAAAAGCGGGAGCCACGGTCGCAAACATAATAGGCGCAGGCATCATCCCCGCAGGGCTCGAGATGATGGACAACCTCGCCATACGTGCCGCAGAGGACTTTATTCGGGCGGGCTATCCCGTGGATGCGCAAGCCATACTATTGTGTGAGCTCGACGGCAATCGCCAGGACGTCGAAGAAGATATTGCATGTGTCGAAAAAATTCTTCGAGAGTCAGGCGCCGTTGAAATACGGATCGCTCGTGACGAGTCCGAACGTCAGCAGTTTTGGGCAGGCAGAAAAAATGCCTTCCCCGCAGTGGGGCGAATTTCACCGGATTACTACTGCATGGATGGCACCATTCCACGGCATGCGTTGCCACACGTGCTCACACGCATCCAGGAGCTTTCCCAAACCTACAACCTGCGTGTCGCCAACGTCTTTCATGCCGGTGACGGCAACCTGCACCCACTGATTCTATTCGACGCGAATACACCGGGCGAGATCGACCGGGCCGAAGCTATTGGCGCACGAATACTTGAACTCTGTGTCGAGGTTGGTGGCACGATCTCGGGCGAACACGGTGTCGGACGCGAAAAGATCAATCAGATGTGCACGCAGTTCAATAGCGACGAACTTCGGCTGTTTCATTCTCTTAAATCTGCGTGGGACCCCAAGAACCTGCTGAATCCTGGGAAGAACATTCCGACCTTGAACCGATGTGCCGAGTTCGGCGCCATGCATATACACGCCGGTCAGCTGCCTCACCCGGAACTGGAGCGTTTCTGATGACGCCGAACATACCCAACAACGACCATCTGGAACAGCTGCTTGAGCAGATTCACGATGCCAGGGTCCGCGGTGCCGCATTGAGGATCCGGGGCGGTGACAGCAAACGACACTTGGGGCGGCATGTTGACGCCGACGAACTTGATACCCGCAACCATACAGGGGTGGTCAGGTACGACCCTACCGAGCTAGTCGTAACGGTACGAGCCGGCACGCGCCTGCACGACCTTAACAAGTTGCTCACTGCGAACGGTCAGCATCTCCCCCCCGAGGCGCCCGACTTTTCAGCTGCGGCGACTGTCGGCGGCATGGTTGCAGCTGCTGTAGCCGGCCCCCGACGCCCCTGGGCGGGGTCGGTACGCGACTTTGTTTTGGGATGTCGCGTCATCACCGCCGAAGGCAAGCATCTGCGTTTCGGTGGCGACGTCATGAAGAACGTCGCCGGCTACGACTTCTCGCGTCTGCTTGCTGGCAGCCACGGATGCCTGGGGGTCATCACTGAAATCTCACTCAAGGTCTTGCCGTTGCCACGCGCTGCGCAGAGTCTGCAACTGGCGGTCGACGCCGTAGCGGCGCTAAAGCTGCTTGCTCAATGGAAGCAAGAAAACCTGCCGATCAGCGGCGCCTGCCATTGGAACGACCTTTTGCACGTACGCATTGAGGGCGGCCGCGCCAGCGTCGAAGCAGCTCGTGCGCGCATCCATGCGACTCCAGTTTCCGCGCAGGTCTGGGAGGATCTGCGCGAACACCGCCTGCCCTTCTTCCAGAGCAGCCAACCCCTTTGGCGCTTGTCCGTACCGACGAACGCGCCTTTGGTTGCTATGCCGGGCGACGTACTGCTGGATTGGGGTGGCGCGCAACGCTGGGTGAAAACCGATGCGTCAGCTCATGACGTTCGACGTATAGCGGAGTCCTTGCGAGGCCACGCTACATGCTACACGCCAGGAATCGACGATAGCCCATTTGAACCACTGAGCCCCGAAATCCTTCGCTTGCATCAACGCTTGAAAGCGCAGCTGGATCCAGACGGCCTGTTCAACCCGGGCCGTATGTACGCAGACATTTAGATACCAATATGCAAACCAACCTGAGCGAATACGCCCGCAGCCTCCCCCGCGCAGACGAAGCAGAAAGCATACTTCGCAGTTGCGTGCACTGCGGCTTCTGCAACGCCACCTGCCCTACGTATCAAGTACTTGGCGACGAGCTGGACGGCCCTCGAGGGCGCATCTACCTGATCAAGTCTTTGTTGGAAGGTGGTGAAGCCACCGAGAAGACTCAGCAACACCTTGATCGATGCCTGACATGTAGAAATTGTGAAACGACCTGCCCTTCCGGGGTTGAATACCACACGCTCCTGGATATCGGACGACAGGAAATCGAACGAAGCGCCAGGCGCCCTATGTCACAAAGATTACTGAGACGAACTCTCAGCTTTTTACTTCCCCGGCGCAGGCTTTTCGCGGGTCTTCTGCAAATCGGCCAAACAGTCCGACCTCTCTTACCTTCCAGTCTCAAGTCCAGAATACCCGACGCCATGTCAGACTCAGGCCAGCGGCCAAAAGGGCAGCATGCACGTCGAATGTTAATGCTCGAAGGATGCGTTCAGCCTTCGCTGTCGCCAAATACCAATGCAGCCGCCGCAAGGGTTTTGGACAGGCTGGGCATAAGCGTGAAGGAAACGCCAGAGGGCTCCCCCACGGCAGGCTGTTGCGGAGCCGTGGAATACCACCTCAATGATCAGGAGGCCGGGCTTGCCAGAGCACGACAAAACATCGATGCGTGGTGGCCGGCGATCCAGGCGGGGGCCGAAGCCATCGTCCAGACGGCAAGCGGCTGCGGCGCCTTCGTCAAAGAATACGGCAAGCTACTGAGCCGCGATCCGGATTACGCAGAGAAAGCGAAGGCGGTCAGCGCCCTGGCTCTCGATATTTCCGAAGTGCTTGATTCTGAGCCGCTAGACGGGCTGGAGCTTCGCCCTTTGCCCACGGCAGCATTTCATTGCCCTTGCACACTGCAACACGCGCAGCGGCTTGGCGGTAAAGTAGAAGGACTGCTGACCAGATTGGGACTAAGATTGTCTCCCGTGCCCGACGCACACTTATGTTGCGGTTCCGCCGGCACGTATTCCATTACCGAACCTGCGCTCGCCAGAACGCTCCGGGACAATAAAATACGCGCACTCGAAACCGGGCGTCCGGATATTATTCTGACTGCAAATATCGGCTGCCAGACGCATCTGGCCGGAGGCACCCAAACGCCGGTACGGCATTGGATAGAAATAATCGATGAACATCTGCAAAACCAAGGAGAACGAGTTGAACAGTAAGCCCACCCTAAGCCTCGAAGACGTGCGAAATATCCTCGAAGCCGCAACGAACGAAGCCGCCAAGAACAATTGGCCTGTCGCTATCGCCCTTGTCGATGATGGGGGCCACCCCTTGGGCCTGATACGTTTGGATGGCGCAGCACCTTTGACTTCGTACATCGCTACCGAAAAGGCGCGCACCGCAGCCTTGGGGCGGCGCGAGACCAAGTTCTATGAAGAAATGATCAATGGCGGACGCACATCATTCCTAAGCGCGCCCATTCAGGGTGCCCTGGAAGGTGGCGTTCCCGTCCTGGTCGATGGTCAGGTCGTCGGTGCTGTAGGCGTTTCAGGCGTTAAATCCGACCAGGACGCTCAAGTCGCAAGGGCAGGGATCGCAGCGCTCGACCTGAATTGAGCAGGCGCTTTTACTTCACCCTGGTCAGCCGACCTGAACGATCGAAGGGTCGGCTGATCCGTGTCGCGCAGACATCTGCAATGGTGTCGCGCAGCCAGCGATGAAGCGGGCTATTGTGCGTTCGGTCGTGCCACATCAATACGACATTGATGGGCGCCAACGTCAAGGGCGGCTCAAAGATCCGGATTGGTGCAAGATCAAGAAACCTTTGCGCAATACGTTCAGGTAAGGTCGCGACCAGATCGGACTGCGCTATCAGGAATGGCACACCCAAGAAAGTGGGTTTGGAAAGAACAATTCTCCGCTGCTGGCCTACGTTACGCATCGCAGTGTCAATCAGCGCGTTATACATGTCCGCGCCATCGGCCGGTTTTACGGCCACATGTGGATACTGACAATAAGCCTCCAGGGAAAGTGGCCGCTCAAACAATGCATGATCAGCCCGAGCAATACCAACCAGGCGATCGGAGAAAAGCGGGCGGGTCCGTACGTTATCGGGTGGCGTAGGAAAATAAGTCAGTGCCATGTCAATTTCCCCGCTGCTCATGACCTCGGCAAGCCGCCTGGGGTTTGGTCCGACAATGCTTAACGAGACATTGGGAGCCTGGCGCTGAAGCTCATCCATAAGATGCTGCATGACTACGAAGTCTATGTAGTCGATCACGATCATCGTGACTGAAGCTTGCGCTGACGCAGGGTCAAAAGGCTGTTGCTCGTGGATCAGCATATCGAGGCTTCGAAGGATGTCTTCCACCTGCGGCATCAATTGGCGAGCACGTTCTGTCGGCACCATGCCCTTCGGAGTCTTGACTAGCAGCGGGTCGTGAAACATTACCCGCAGTTTCGATAAGGCAAGGCTCATCGATGACTGGCTGACGTCCAGGCGATAGGCAGCTCGAGTCACATGGCATTCACGCATCAGAGCGTCGAATGACACCAAAAGATTCAGATCAATTCCCTTGAGGTTCGTCGACATCCCTATGCGTTCTGTGAAGGTTCAAACTCAATGTGTTTGTGCACCGCGCCAACGAGGAATAAATAGCGACTATCGGCCCAACGAATTGTAGCAACGTCAGCCCTGAGGTCTAATTTTTATAAGTAAAAAAATCGGCACAGAACATAGCCTCGGAGACACAAGCGGCGACATCGCATCGCTGTATTCCACGCATCTCACCAAGACCAGGCTCATCGACTTAGCCCAGTCGAGCTGCGGTCGCGCGGCAGATGCGTGCACTAACCACATTTCATCAGGAGCCAACGATCATGAGCATACCAACCATTCGGGTAACCCGCGAAGAAATGCGTAAGCGCGTCGCATTATTCACCGAACTCAAAGGCTTCGACGGCGGGCTGCCAGACAGCAACTACCCGAAAGCCAAGCGCACGCTTTACAACATCCTCGGCTTTCAACCACCGAAGGCAAACGCCGAAAGCGTAACCTCGCCGTTGGGCGACCTGGCTGCAAAAAATGCGGCCATAAAGATCAATGAAGGGTTCAACATGGGCTTTGTCGAGGCGGCACCGGGGAACGGACCCATGATGCATAACCACGATACAAACGAAACGTTTATGCCGTTTACAGGACGCTGGCGCTGCTCATGGGAAGTTGACGGTCACGTCGAATCCTTTGAGCTGGGTCCACGCGACACGATCTCCTTTCCACCGGGGGTAAATAGACGATTTGAGAACATCACGTTCGACGAGCCTGACCTGACACATTGGATGCTGGTTGTTGTGAGTGGAAACGCGCCCATGGCCGAGTTTTCGGAAAGCTCCATGCAGGAACTACGCGAAAACGGCTACCTCCCCGAGGAATCGGCCAAATGAGTCGCGCATTGCTTGACGAGCTCGCTGATCTTGAAGCTCGGTACACCTGGAGCAGTTTGAATGCCGGCGGCCGTGAGTGGCGATGGCTGGACACCAAAACGCCAGGGACGCCGATAATTCTGCTGCCGGGTTCCGTTGGCGACGGCGCGATGTTCGTGAGAACCCTGCTTTCTCTGGGCCAACGGCGCCGGCTGATTGCGGTGACCTATCCGGCCGATCCAAGCCCGCTTAAGCTTGCAGATGGTTTAGTGCAGGTGATGAACCATCTGAATATCACACAGGCCGCTATCGTAGGGTCATCGTTTGCTGCATATTGGGCCCAGCATTTCGCGCTTCGTCACCCGCACAAAGTACATGCCCTGGTTATTGGAAACGGGTTCACCGATGGCTCCGATCTGGCAGAGAATCCGCTTTTCGACCGCGCCCACGTAGAAGGAATCAGCGCCGAAGCACTGCATTCCCAATGGCTCGAGCGAATTCGATCAGCCCCCGCCTCTGACCTTGCGGCGTTTCAGGAATACATGCTGGCTCATCGCCAAAGCCCCGAGAATCTGCATGCACGCTTCTTAGGCGTAGTACGCTCCACCCCTTGCCCTGAGCTGCCTGTTCCTTCTCAACACATCACAATATTGGACTGCGAAGATGACCCTCTCATACCCGAGGCTGCACGCAAGCGACTTCATGAACGCTACACCAATGCTCAGCATGTCACCCTCAATACAGGCGGACACTATCCGCACATATTGAACCCCGACGAATACGAAGCGACACTTTTACGATGCACTGATTGATCTTCTTCTCAGAAGCACAATAACTACCGGAGACAAGAAAATGAAAACCCTCAAATATCTCGCGGTCGCCGCATTGAGTCTGGTCCTGTCTGCCGCACACGCTGATACTTTCCGGCTGAGAATGGGTGGCGGGCACACGACGGGGCTGACCTACGTCAAGGTATACGACACCTTCTTTGCCGACGAAGTCAGCAAACGCGTAAAGGAACGCACCGGCCACGACATTAGGTTTATCAAAGCCTGGGGCGGTAGTGTGGCTAAAGTCGACGGTACGATCGAAGCCGTACAGAACGGCACGCTGGACATTGGGCTGGTGCCTATCGGCTTTGAGCAGTCCCGTGCGGGCTTGCTTAACTACAGCGCATTCATGCCCTTCACTACGTCCGACCCGGTCATTCAGGCTCAGGTGTCCAATCGAATGCTCAAGGAGGTTCCCGCCCTCCAAGAAAGCATGAAGCGCTACAACAGTCATGTCCTGGGTGCCATGGTGTCAGAGGCTTACGGCGTAATGAGCAACTTCGACTGGAACAGCATCAATGAAATTAAAGGCAAGCGGATAGCCCTGGCTGGAACCAATGCGCCGCTTTTCATAGCCGTAGATGCAGTGCCTGTTACGCTCGGCATTGGTGAGCATTACCAAGCCATGCAAACCAACTTGGCCGACGGCAGTCTGTTCTACATCTCAGGCATGGAAGCCTTCAAGTTGAAAGAAGTCGCGAAATACTTCAACAAATCTGGCTTTGGCTCCTTAAGTACGCTTGTGGCGTTCATGAGTCTGACGACGCGTGAGAAACTTCCCGATGAGGTTGTAGCAATCATTGACGAAGTGGCGCTGGAAGCCGCGGACATGGTGGGAGAACTCAGCAAGAAGCGAGACCAGGACCTGGAATCCAAACTGGCCGCCGAAGGCATAACCATCAACACCTTGCCGCTCGAGGAACGCCGTCGTTGGGCGGAAGCAGTTAAAGACCTGCCTGCAAAGGCGGTTGAGGAACTCAATAGCAAGGGCTTCCCTGCAACCGAAGTCTTCACTAAATATGTCCAGTTCCTGAAAGAAGCCGGCTACCGCTTTCCAATCGACTACCAGTTTTGAAATTGGTGCGCCTCCGGGCGCATCGCTTCGATCAGGAACCACCAATGAAACAGTTGATAGACCGAGGTCTGCTCGGACTGCATGTAGCAGGCGCCGTCTTGCTGATCGCTCTTGCGCTACTCATCGTCTACGACGTTGCGGGCCGCCTATTTTTCAATCGGCCTTTTGCAGGCACAGCCGAAGTTGCGGGGGTAGGACTGGTTTTGCTGACCTACCTGCAGACTCCCTTCGTGATACGCCACCGTAAATTATTGCGCGTCACGTTTTTCATAGATCGCGTTCCGGCAGCGCTGCGTAGCCAGTTGAACGCACTGGCTTATCTCTTTGGAGGCGCGTTCTTCATCGGCATGACACTCGTATCGTGGCAACCCGCCGTCGCAAGTTGGGTCGCCGGCGAATTCTATGGCAACGACGCTTTTCGAGTTCCGTCCTGGCCCTTGCGCTTCGGCACGCTGATTCTGTGGATAATCAGCGGCCTCGTATGCCTCGGGTTTGTCGTTGACGGTGTTCGCGGCAAGCTGACTCGAAAAGAAGATGACATTATTCCGGAGTAGGGGGTCAGCATGGACATAGGGATGTGGAGCGGCTTGATCGCCCTACTAATATTCATCGTTCTCGGCATACCTGTCGTATTCGCGTTCGCCGGCGCCGCCAGCATCGGGCTTTATTTTGTTTTCGGCGGAGTGGGGCCCACCATCAGCTTATTGGAGCAAACAGCTATTTCAGGTATCCGCGAATACAACTTCGTTGTCATCCCGCTGTTCACTGTGATGGGCATGCTGATCGCGCATTGCGGCGCGGCGACCGATCTGTTCCGCGTCGTCAATCGTCTACTCAAGGGGATCCCTGGTCGACTCGCTGTCGCGACGGTTGGGGGCAATGCAGTATTTGCGGCCGTGACGGGTGTGGGAGTTGCTGCCGCTGCGGCGTTTAGTCACGTTGCATATCCCGTCATGCGCGAACATAACTACAAGGCAAGTTACGCCGTTGGCTGCATAGCTGGGAGCTCAGTGCTTGGACTCCTAATTCCTCCGTCTGTCTTCATGATTGTGTGGGCAATACTGACCGAGCAGTCCGTCGGAATACTCTTCGCTGCAGGCGTTCTGCCCGGCTGCGTGCTGGCCACGCTCTACGCCATCTATTGCATGGTGTATGCAAAGATATTTCCCAAGGCCGCGGGGGGCGAAACACACGAAGTGGATACCGCCCCCCTAACACGCTCCAATGTTATAGGCTCTTTGGCCGTAGGCGCGTTGATTATCGTGACTTTGGGCGGCATCTGGCGCGGGTACTTTACCCCTACCGAAGGCAGCGCGGTCGGGTTGCTGGGTGCGGCGATACTGGCAGTTGCCAAGGGCATGCGTCTTCGCGGTCTGTTCAAGGCCTGCATCATTGCAGGCGAGACGGTCACCCCCATCATGTTGCTGCTGATGAGCGCTGTTATCTACAGCAAGCTCATGGCGCTGAACGGCGTGCCTCAGCAGGTGCAGGAACTGCTCGAGTCCATGGGGCTGGGTCCGGCGGGTACCTTGCTGTTCATGGCCATAGTGTGGTTTATCTTGGGAGCCCTGCTGGACAGCATATCCATCATGCTCCTGACTGTTCCTATCTTCTGGCCAGTGGCCCTGGCACTGGGGTTCGATCCCATCGTCTTCGCACTCGTCGGGATTCTTGTCATCGAAGCCGGCGTACTGACTCCTCCGTTCGGAATCGGCGTATTCGTCGTGAAGGCGGCTATTCCCGATCGGACGGTGCGCATAAGTGAAATTTTCAAAGGAGCTGCGCCGTACTGGGTCCTGATACTTTTCGTGGCGTGGCTTATATACGCCATCCCGGGATTGGCAACATGGCTACCTGGAAAGCTTATGTAGCCCAAGCCAAATAGATATTCTGCGTTCTGGATTTGCCCGGCTGCTCGACTATTCATTCGACAGCGGGCGACCGCGTTCAGCCGGGTAGCTCATATAGATATACCGTTATCTTCGTTGTTAGAGCCACATCACCGTACTTAGAATTTGAATCTCAATTCCGATTCTGATGGTGTCACATGGTTTTCTATAAACAAACTGCAGGCATGAATATGTCTCGGCGCCGAGCGCTGAAGAAACTCTCTGCTCTCGGTGCTACCGCTGCACTCGGTACGATTCCATCACCGGGATTCGCTTCGGAGCGCGAGTCAGCGACACTGGCTTATGGCAGTGCAGGCTATACCTGGGCCGTACCTTTCGTGGCCGAGAATGCCGACTTATGGAAGAAGCATAATGTCGATCTGAAGGTCGTGGACTTCCCAACCGGGCGAGACTCTTTGCAGGCTCTGCTTTCAAACTCAGCGAACTTCTCGACAAGCACGGATTCACCTTTTGTGTTCGCCGTGCTTCAGGGTCTGAGGCCGTTGGCGCTGGCCAATTACAGTCGCTATTCGTACGACATGAAGATCGTTATACGCGACGGGAGTGGAATACAAACCGACGCACCAGACACTCTCCGGGGGAAGAAAATTGGAACGCCCCCGGGTACCTCGGGCCATTACGCGCTGGCCAAGTACCTTGAATTCGCCAACCTTAAAACGAGCGATATAACCCAGGTGAACCTGGGAGCCGGAGACCTGGTGGGCGCACTCATCCGCGGCGACATTGACGCTTTCTCATGGACGGCACAGGCCGGCAACGCGGCTATCAAACAATCCGGCGGCAAGGTGTCGTTCATGACGCAGGACGGATACGAAAAATTCTTCAGAAGTCATCAGCTGCTCTTGACCAATCACGCAACATTCGAGCAACGTAAACCGCTATTGGCGAACGCCTTAGGCGCTCTGCTGGAGGCCGAACACTACATCCAGACGGAACCCAGCTGGCCCGAGCTCATCGCGGCACGTATCCGCAGTACCCCCGAGGAAATCAAGACGTTCACGTCGACCTACGAGTTCAAACTGTTGTTCGACGAAAGTTTCCTCGACGACCTAGTCACCCAGGCCCAATGGGCCATCAGCACCAAGCTCGTGGCGGAGCCGAAGCAAGATTTACGCCAGCTGTTTCGCAGCGCAATCGCAGACCAATCCTTGAGGGCGGTTTCCCCCTCCTTAGTCACCCTCAGCTGAAGGCATGAGCTCGCTAATTCAATTCGATCGCATATCGCAGCTTTTTCCTGTACGAGGTCAGGCTCCAATGCAGGCTTTGCAAAAGGTGTCTCTCAACATAGGAAAAGGCGAATTCGTCTGCCTGATCGGTCCATCCGGATGCGGGAAAACAACCCTGCTGCATCTTTTGGCAGGGTTTCTGGTCCCGACCGAGGGTGAAGTTCGGCTGAACGGTACACCGGTGCGCAAGCCTGGACCCGAACGTGGCGTCGTGTTTCAGGAATATGCCCTGTTCCCCTGGATGACGGCCCGACAGAATGTCGAGTTTGGCCTCCGAGCGCAGTCTGTGCCGACGCCCGAGCGCAAGCGCAGGGCAATGGAGGCTCTCGGACGAGTACAACTCGCTCACATGGCGGACCGGTATCCGCACGAACTGTCAGGAGGAATGCGACAGCGCGTCGCAGTGGCTCGGTCATTGGTGGTTGAGCCTCAAGTGCTGCTCATGGATGAACCATTTGCGGCTGTGGATGCGCTCACTCGCACCACCTTGCAACAGGATTTGCTTAGTTTGTGGCGGGAGACAGGTGTGTCCGTCCTGTTTGTGACTCACAACATAGATGAGGCCATTTTCCTTGCGGAGCGCGTGGTGGTGATGGCAGCGCATCCCGGCAGCATTCGTGAGGATTTCGCCATCGACCTTCCCTACCCCCGTCACCGCGGATCCTTGGAGTTCGCCGAGCACTACACCAGAATCGAGTTAGCACTTGCTGACGCCTACCGCAGGAAAGCAGCATGAACACCGCCAGTGCAATTCTGAATAAATCGCTGTCTTCGACCGAAAGCGACACTAAGGAGAACAGCGTTATTGAACGCTTCCAGCGGCAACACCAATCCTCGAACCGGAAGCGGTTCTGGCGAAGGGTTCTGCTCAACCTGATTGGTGTCTTGCTCTTTCTCGCGGCGTGGGAAGCAGTTCCGTTTGTTTTTCCCGAAATGAATCCGGCCCTCTTCCCACCCCCTTCCAAAGTCGCGCAGACCGCATGGCCAATGGTGGTGTCGGGTGAGCTGTTCCAACATATTTCGGCGAGCTTGCTACGTGCCGCGGGCGGATTCGCGCTGGCACTGGTAGCCGGCATCGCAGCAGGTTTTTTGACTGCCCGTATCGAAGCACTGCAGTATTTGAGCGATCCCTTGTTACACGGCTTTCGATCCGTACCTTCGCTGGCTGTCGTTCCGTTGGCCGTGCTGTGGTTCGGCATAGGCGAAGCGCCAAAGGTGTTGCTCATTGGTTGGGCGGCGTTCTTCCCGATATGGATCACGACCTTCATCGGCATCCGCGACACCAACATCGTCTACTTGCGCTCAGCCGCCTCGCTAGGGGCCGGAAAATGGCTCACGCTTTTTCTGGTCACGTTACCCGCTGCGCTGCCGTTCATTCTCGCCGGAGTGCGGCAGGCAATTTCAATTTCATTGATTGTGCTGGTTGCCGCAGAGCTATCAGGCGCTACCTCGGGCATTGCCTACATGATGTCGTTGGGCCATCAATTGTTCCAGGTTGAAGTCATGTTCATTGGATTGATGCTGCTCGGCTTCTTCGGATTCCTGGCAGATCGCATATTCGTGCTGTTAACACGACGACTGTTTCCTTGGTATCACACGGCCTCCTGACTATGCTGCGACAGCAACAACCCCTCGTGCTGCTCAACGGCACAATTCACACCTTCTATGCTTTGCGACCGCAAGCCTCCGCTATTGCGCTTATCGACGGCAAGGTCGCTGCATATGACGAAGATGCACTTGCCCTGGCGACCTCAACCGCGCAGGTGATCGATCTGCGTGGGGCCTGCGTGATTCCTGGGATCAACGACACTCACGCACATATGGAGCGCGAGGGACTCAAGACACTGCGACCGTCGCTGGCGCATGCACGCAGCATCGAAGATGTGCTACAGGTGGTGCGCGATCAGGCGCGCACCACCCCTCCGGGCGAATACATCGTAACCATGCCAATCGGCACACCGCCGTACTATTTCGGCGGACCGGCACAACTGGTCGAGAATCGGATGCCGACACGTGCCGAACTGGATGCCGCAGCACCCAATCATCCCGTCTATATTCCTGCCCATTTCGGCAACTGGGGCAAGCCGCCGGGCAGGGCGGCGTTGAACAGTCTGGCCATCCGACGCAACCAGCTTGATACAAGCTCTGCGCCGCGCTGCACGGGTGTAGAAATTGAGAAAGACGAAGGCGGAGAACTGAGCGGGACTATCGTCGAACACAATCGCCGTCCCACCATAGAGTTCGATCTGTTGCCAGACGTCCCCCGCTTCTCATTCGCGCAGCGGCTCGAGGGCTTGCGCATATCACAACGGCTATACCATGCGCAGGGGACGACGAGCATTTACGAAGGTCACGGCTCCGCACCCGAAACTATTTCGATGTACAGGCGTCTGTGGGAAGACGGTGAGCTCACAATACGCACCGGCTTGGTTGTAAGCCCGACATGGCCGGACATTTCGGAGGCGAAGCTTGCCATGCGTGACTGGCTGGCTACCGCGCGGGGCAAGGGACTGGGCGACCCTTGGTTCAAGGTCAGCGGCATCCACATTGCCTACGGCGGAGACCATACCGTCGCGTGCTGCGCACGTGCCAACTTGCCGGACACCGGCTGGTCGGGTTTCGTCGAGCAGGCGGTAACCCCCGCAGATTTTCGAGAGCTGTGTCTGCTGGCCGGCGAGCACGATCTACGCGTCAACACCATCGTAAATGACGAGCTGCACGAGATCGTTCCGGTACTGCGTGAAGTCAACGCCCGCTTTCCGCTGGCTGGAAAACGGTGGGTCATGCAGCACATCGGCCGTGCAAGACGCGAAGACTTGCTGGCACTCAAGGAGCTCGGTGTTCTGGTAACAACCATTCCCACCTACTTTTTGTGGAAATGGGGAGATACGTATTTCAAGGACGCTGACGGTGGAGAAAGTGTAGTTCCTCACGCGACCTTCGAAGAGCTGGGCTTACCTTATTCGTTGGCGACGGACAATATTCCCTACAACCCCTTCTTCACACTATGGGTAGCTGCAATCCGAAGCGAGCGCCTAACCGGTCGGGTAATTGGTCCCGGCCAGGCTTTATCGATTGAAGCCGCCTTGCATGCTTTCACCGTGGCGGGTGCACGCCTGACCTTCGATGAAGACTGGAAAGGACCTTTGGCACCCGGCTATGCCGCAGATCTTGCCGTGCTGTCGAGCGACCCCTTCACTCTGCCACCCGAGCAATGGCCTTCCATTTACAGTGACCTCACTGTTGTCAACGGCCATATCGTCCACGAAACACCGAATATGTTTGGGCGAGCTTGACCGTGGCTGAACTGCATGTGGCTATCATCGGCGGAGGTGCCGCCGGGACACTTCTTGCCTTGCATTTGTGTCGATACCCGAATGTGGCAGTCACGATCCTCGATCGCAATAATGCGTTCGGGCGCGGGGTAGCTTATAGCGCTCAATGCCGCGCACATCGTCTCAACGTGCCAGCCATCAAAATGGGGGGATGGAATGACGAAGACCACGACGAACTGCTGAAATGGCTAAGCCGAACCACGGGTAAGCCGCTGGACGTAGTCGCCGCACAATTCATCCAACGTTCCACCTACGGCGACTGGCTGGCCACCAAGCTGCATGAACAATCCCGGTCGGGAAGAGTCCGGCTGATCGACCAGGAAGCGGTCGACATCAGTGCTTGCCATGGCGCTCATTTGATTCACCTTGCATCCGGAGACCTGATCGAAGCCGACGCAGCAGTTCTTTGCACGGGCAATTCCACAGTGCGTAGCATGGGCCCTCGCAGTGACCACCCACGTCATATAGCCAAAGTCTGGGAACCCGGTGCTCTGGAAAGCATTCCTTGTAGCGACGCTGTCATGATTGTGGGCTCCGGCGCCAGCGGCGTGGACGCCGTCGTCGAACTGCTCGAAATGGGGCATCAGGGCAAAATAGTTCTGCTGTCGCGTCGAGGTCTACTCCCTCAACCCGAGGCTTTGTCGCAGCCTTACCCCAATCTTGAGCCCATTGAAGCCCCGAAGAACCTCCGTACACTGCTATCTCTGGTTCGCCGCCATGTGGCAAGGGCAGAGCAACTTGGCCACCCCTGGCAATCCGTCATCGACGCACTGCTGCCCCGCGTCGACGCCATATGGGCTGATCTGCCATTGCGGGCACGAGAACAGTTCCTGCGTCATGTTCGACCGTACTGGATGGCTTTCCGACATCGAGCCGACCCCGCGCTCTTATCTCGCCTCGAAAGCGCGCAAATGAAAGGGCAGCTCGAAAGAATTGCCGGCCGCATACGGCATATCGCTGAGCGGGCACGGGGGTTCGATCTGGATATCTCGCTTCGCGGCGGGGAACAAAAAACTTACACGACTGACTGGCTACTGACCGCAGTGGGGCCCGAAGAACGCTTGTCGCGCCTGGACAGCCGACTGGTGAAGAGGCTAATCGACCGGAACTGGGCCGTTCCCGGGCCGATGGGCCTTGGCTTTGCCGTGTCCGAAGACGGCAGATTGATCTCCAATGATGACAATGATTCAGAGCTCCGACTCTATGCGCTGGGCCTGCCGACCCGGGGAACCTTCTGGGAGGTTTCTTCTGTACCGGCAATACGGAGCCGAGCCATGAAAATGGCGCAAACGCTAGCAGCGCTTCACTCGACCACGTCTTATATCCATTGACAATATCTAAGTAAGAAAGAATGCGTTCTGCTCGACGGTTTCATAAGGTAAGGTCTTAGATCCGTTCACGCCAACCTTGTCGTCTCAAAACTTCAGCCGATGAATTTTCAGCAACTACGTTCTGTGAGAGAGGCTGTCCGCCAAAGCTTCAACCTGACTCGCGTCGCCGATACCTTATATACGTCGCAACCTGGAATCAGTCGCCAGATTCGCGAACTTGAAGAAGAGCTGGGCATCGAAATATTCGAACGCTACGGAAAACGTCTAACCGGGATGACCGATCCAGGCAAGGAAATACTCCGCATCATTGAACGATTGCTGCTGGAAGCCGACAACCTACGCCGAGCCAGCGAGGACTTCGCTCAGGCCGAGAAGGGCACGCTCACCATCGCGACGACGCACACGCAAGCTCGCTATTCGCTTCCCAACGTGATTATGGGCTTCAGGGATGCCTACCCCGATGTACGTATCGCCCTGCACCAGACCTCTCCCAACTACATCGCCGCCCTGGTTTCGGCGGGCGAGGCCGACATCGGCATTGCGACCGAAGGGCTGACGCAATTTGACGAACTTGTGTCCTTCCCCTCGTATTCGTGGAGCCACACAGCCGTAGTCCATAGTGAACACCCCCTTGCATCGACCGACGACATCACGCTCAAAACCCTGGCGTCATACCCACTCATTACCTATGACAAGGGCTTTACCGGTCGGGGTCACATCGACGAAGCCTTTGCCAAGGTGGGCATTACTCCCGATATCGTATTGACTGCCATGGACTCCGACGTCATTCAGCAATATGCCTTGCTGGGACTGGGCGTTGGCATTGTCGCCTCGATGGCCGTGGAGCAAGCGCCTAAAAACGGGCTCACGATAATCGATACGTCGCACTTGTTCGCCAAGAACGTCACGCGAGTCGCCGTAAGAAAAGGCGCATATCTAAGGTCGTATGCCTATGACTTTATTCATCGATTTGCGCCCGACATCGATATAGGCACGCTTCAAAGTACTGTGCTGGGCGAGGCCTAGTAGCCTAGCCCCACCCCAATGGGCAACCCGAAGTTTCCCTCACTAGCCACGCTAAGGTCTCTTCCGACTGAAGATTTCACCTAGCGCGGCATATAAAGGCCCGCCCAGTCGGGCAATAGGGTCCATGGCGACGCTATCTATGTGGCGCCCGTTATAAATATCGGGGCTTAAATGAAACATCACGACTTCACCTATATACAGGGTGTTGACGCCAGTACCCAGCGGTACGATTTGCGACAGCTTGCATTCCATCTGGATGGGTGAAACCGCCAGACGAGGCACTGACACTCGTTGCCCAGGTATCAAGGTAATTCCCAGTTCTTCTGCTTCGCTGACATCGCCGGAATACTCGGCACTGCTTTCATGCATCACATCCAGCGTGGCCCGCGTGGCAATGTTGACCACAAATTCGCCAGTGTCTCGTATGTTGCGGGCGGTATCCTTGATGCCGCCTGAGTCGGTCAAGGTGATGTTCACTGCCAGCATTGGGGGTGAATGTGCCACGTAATTAAACGAGCTGAACGGGGCGACGTTTACAATCTTGTCAGCAGACTGCGTGCTGATCCACGCAATAGGTCGGGGCACAACAGAGCCGGTAAGCAGCTTGTAGGCGTCCGAGCTCGACATGCCCTCGCACGACAATGAGATCATAGGTTTTTCCATATTGTGCGGCCGTGAAACGGCCCTTTTTCCTCTGACTGGCAATAGACATTAGCGCAAGACCAATCGATCCTGCGCTCTCCCGGCCGTCGATATACGACTAGCCCCGGCATTTTACGAAAGCCATATTCACTATAGGCCTATTCCATCCACGCCGCCGTTAACGATCTGAGAACGATGGCGGCTCTATAGAACTGACCGTTGCGTCTCAGCCATGAATACCGTCACCATACTCCTGCTGACTTTCATCATCTCGGTCACCTTCCGCGGCCTGATCGCCATGGCGCTCCTCGTACCATTGTCCTGGCTGGCCCTCCACACCAGGGCAGTGCGGCGCGCTGAACCCACCTTGCACTAAAACAAAGAAGCAATTCAAATAATAGTATTCCGGGTATTTTCAAGTAAAACGTTCACGCGGCTTGCATAATCCTATCCCCGCCATGAAACAAGCCCTACTCGTCGTCGACGTTCAGCACGCATTCAAGCCGCCGGTCTGGCTCATTACCGGGCTCCAACGCATCACCCCTCTAATGCCGTCAATCGCCACAATAGAGTTGCATGATGAAGAAAAGACCCCCTTCATGCGGCAGCTGGGATGGGCTCCACCAGCCCACGACGCGTGCCTGGTAGAGGTCGACCAGGTCTACGCCAAACATGGTTATGCTCCCCCTGCCGATGTCATTCAGCATCTGATGGACGCCCGCCCCGACAGGGTTCTTGTCGCCGGCATCCAAACGGAAACCTGTTGCCTGGCCGCTGGGTTTGCCCTATTTGACGCCGGACTCACTCCCACGTTGATTACGAACCTCACCGTAGGCTCGTCCTTGGACCGATCGGGACAGTTAGGCATACGCTTGTGGAAGCATCATTTTGGGAACGTCACTACGCTTCAGGCGATTCTGCAGGAATGCGGCAGTTCTCCAGCTGCGGACCATTCCATGACTTGACGCCATCCTCTTGCGCTGATGCGGGTTAACAGTTCCGCCCGGCTCATGGAGCGATGTTAAGATAAATTCCACAATCGGCTTGCGGGCCGGTCCATGTATCAATTTCCGCAAAAAAAAGGGTCAAGCTTGAAATATCGAAAACTCGCTAATACTGACCTTGAGGTCAGCCTGATTGGTCTGGGCACCATGACCTGGGGTGAACAAAATACAGAGTCCGAAGCGCACGAGCAGCTCGATTACGCGTTGTCGCGCGGGGTGAACCTGGTGGATGCCGCCGAGATGTATCCAGTGCCGCCCAAACCCGAAACGCAGGGCCGTACCGAAACCTATATCGGCACCTGGCTGGCCAAGACAGGGCGACGCAAAGACATCGTTTTGGCGAGTAAAGTCGCTGGCCCCACTACCGACCCCAAGCGTCCGGGCCACATACGAACCGGTCAGACCCATCTCGACCGAAAGAACATGACTGAGGCACTGGATGCCAGCCTCAAGCGCCTGCAAACGGACTATCTTGATCTGTATCAGTTGCACTGGCCCGATCGCACCACTACCACCTTCGGCCGCACCGGATACCCCTGGAAGAAAGATGAGTACACGGTACCCATCGATGAGACGCTCGAAGTTCTGCAAGATTTCATCAAGGCGGGCAAAGTACGCCATGTCGGCGTTTCCAATGAAACCCCATGGGGCGTGGCGCAATACCTGAAGTTCGCCGAAACAAAAGGTCTGCCCCGAATAGCCTCAATTCAGAACCCGTACAGCCTGCTCAATCGTAGCTTCGAGAACGGCCTGTCTGAGTTCAGTCACCTCGACGGCCTGGGTCTACTGGCGTATTCGCCCTTGGCAATGGGCGTACTTTCGGGCAAATATCTGAACGGTGCACGGCCGGCGAGCGCCCGAATGACCTTATTTACCCGATTTGACCGTTACATGAAGCCGCAGGCCGAACTGGCCACGGCCGAATACGTCAAGCTAGCCCAGGAGCTAGGTCTGTCACCTGCCACCATGGCTCTTGCTTTCGTGAATCAACAACCCTTCGTTGTCAGCAACCTGATGGGTGCAACGAATCTGGACCAGTTGAAAGAAAATATCGACAGCGTCGACGTGCAGTTGTCCGCAGAAGCGCTCGAAGCCATCGACAGCATTCACCTTCGTTTTCCGAATCCATCGCCCTAATGCGCTGAACTTTTCCACTGGCGTATTGTCCCAGCATGGTTGTGCCCGGCGGTCCACGCCGCCGGGATATCCATTGTGAACTCCCTTCGACCCCGCTTCGAAGTCCGTAGCCCACTGGAAAAACCGCATGACCACGCACACGCCGGCACAACCTCAAGCTCAGCTAACGGTCTTTGACGCCGTCACAATCATGGTGGGCCTCGTCGTGGGAATCGGCATCTTTCGAGCGCCTTCCATCGTCGCCGGCAGCGTTGACAGCGAATGGATGTTTATCGCTGTCTGGGTGCTGGGAGGATTGGTCACCCTGATTGGCGCTCTTTGCTACGCTGAATTATCAGCCGCACACCCTCACGCAGGCGGTGAATACCATTTTCTGTCTCGCGCTTACGGACGGCCGATAGCAATGATGTTTGGATGGGCGCGCTGTACCGTCATTCAAACTGGAGCCATCGCCGCAGTGGCCTTCATGCTGGGTGACTACCTGACTCAGGTCGGCCCGCTAGGACCATACAGCTCTGCCTTGTACGCGGCGGCAGCTGTCATCGTATTTACCGGTGTCAATATCATCGGCACCATACAAGGCAAGAATCTTCAGATCGCCGTTACCTTTATTGAGATCGCAGCCATCGCCGCCATCATCGGCTTCGGTCTCTTGAGTAACCCGAGCCCCGCCGGTCCTCCGCCGGTGCACCCGCCACCAGAAACAGCAGCCCTGGGGATGGCCATGATTTTCGTGCTGCTCACATACGGGGGGTGGAACGAAGCTGCCTACCTTACGGGCGAGTTGCACGATGCACCGCGCAACATCGTCAAGGTTCTAGCGCTGGGCACCCTGATCCTGGTCGTCCTGTATACCTTGGCCAACGTGGCCTTGCTCAAGATACTGGGCCTGGAAGGCTTGCAAGGATCGGATGCGGTGGCCGCAGACATGATGCGCGTGGTGGCGGGGCAACCGGGCGAAACTATTGTCACCCTGGCCATCGTCGTGGCCGCGGTGTCTACCCTGAACGCCACGATCTTCACGGGCTCCCGTGTCTTCTACGCTATGGGCCGCGATCTCAAGGCCATGCAATGGCTGGGCGAATGGGATGGCCGGGGCAAGACGCCGCTGAACGGACAGTTGGCTCAGGCGGCCATCACACTCGCATTAATACTCATGGGTGCCTTTGCACCGAACGGGTTCAAGGCCATGGTCGACTACACGGCCCCGGTCTTTTGGGGTTTCCTGCTATTGGTAGGCTTTGGCTTGTTCATATTGCGTTGGCGTCATCCCACGCAGCCGCTCCCCTTTCGCGTGCCCTTATATCCACTGACACCGGCCTTGTTCTGCCTGACCTGCCTATACATGCTTTATGCCAGCCTGAAGCATACGGGGAGCGCTGCCTGGGTGGGCGTGGTCGTCTTGCTGATTGGTCTGCCCATTCTGCTGCTGAAACGAAACGAAGCGGAACCGCTCTAGCGCGACTGCGCGCCAGCGACAGTGTTTTATCAAACAAAACAGGAGACACTGCATGAAACGACATCTGGTTACAGGTCTATGTTGCGCCTTTCTTGTTTCATTCCTGCCAACGGCGCCGATGCAGGTCCACGCTACCGAAGCCGACGGCGGCGCGTACAAACCCACTGTTGGGCAGGTTGGCAAAGATGTGGTGTGGGTTCCTACCTCGCAAGATCTCATCGACATCATGCTCGACATGGCCGAGCTCAAACCCGACGACAAGCTTGTCGACCTTGGCGCGGGCGATGGACGCACCGTGATCTCGGCTGCCAAACGAGGTGTGGCAGCCCGTGGCATCGAATACAACCCCGACCTGGTCGCGCTCTCGCGAAGCATTGCCATTCAGGAGGGCGTTGCCGACCAAGTTACCCTCGATCACGGTGATATCTTCGAATCAGACTTTTCGGACGCCACGGTCGTCACCCTCTTCCTGCTGCCTAAATTGAACCTGCGCCTTCGCCCCATTCTTCTGGACATGCCGGCTGGTACACGAGTGATCTCCAATTCCTTTCTGATGGACGATTGGCAACCCGACGAAACCCGCAAGACCAGTGAAGATTGCAGCGGGCACTGCATCGCATACAAATGGGTGGTGCCGGCAAAAGTATCGGGCGCCTGGAGAGTTCACGGCGAACAGGGGGAGCAAACGCTGATTCTCGACCAGGAATTCCAGCGCCTGAATGGCGAGCTACATAAGGATGGTCGCGCATCCCCCCTCACTGATGCAATAATCAAAGGCACCCAATTATCTTTTCACGTCGACGGTAAACAGTACGAAGCCGAAGTCATCGGAGAACAATTGCAAGGAACCATCGACGGCGAACACGCCTGGAAAGCCTCAAAAGTTCAATCATGAGTACAACAATTATTGGGCCCGACGGCCGACCAAGATGTCGCTGGTGCGAAGCGGCTCCAGAATTCTTTCATTACCACGATACCGAATGGGGGTTTCCGGTCGACGACGACCACAGACTATTCGAGAAAATTTGCCTGGAAGGGTTCCAGTCGGGCCTCAGCTGGCGAACCATTCTAGCCAAGCGCGAGAATTTCCGCGCGGCATTCCACCACTTTGATTTCCATAAGGTCGCCGCGTTTGATCAACAGAATATCGACCAACTTCTTCGTGATCCTGGCATCGTCAGACACCGGGGCAAAATAGAGGCAGTCATCAACAACGCCAAACGGGCACAGGAGATGGTGCACCGAGAGGGCTCGCTGGCCGCCTTCTTCTGGCGCTACGAACCCGACCGGACACGCGCAGAAGAGCCACAATCGGCCTCCACGTCGCGTGAATCCATAGAACTATCGAAAGATCTGAAGAAGCTCGGCTGGAAGTTTGTCGGACCCACCACGGTTTATGCGTTCATGCAGGCGATGGGCCTGATCAATGATCACGCCCATGACTGCGTCATTCGTAGCGAGGTTGCCGCGGCCCGCGAGCAATTTCGCACGCCTGCATAACGCTAGTACTCGACAATGCCGCACATGAAGGCAATTTGAAATCCCAGTAAAGGACCTCCATCGATAATCGCCTTGATGGATGATGGCGAGAACGCCTGACTATGGATGTCGGGGAAGACGGCACGTCCGACATGCGCAAGACATTCACACTGGGATCGATCGTACTGCCCCGCGTATCGGGCAACACAACCGTCAACGTAGTTCGGCCCGTCGGGCGTACCCAGAGCCGTTTCATCCAGGTAAGCCACGATGTTTGTCGCCAGCCTCTCGCTGATCTCATTGCAGCCGATCTCTTCGGCCGCGGCAGAGCCCAGCGTATACAGCGTGGAGTTCTCTACTTGGCTGCGTGTCGAAACGATGATGTTGGGATCGGCGTATCGGCTTCCCGTCACGGCCACAACGCTCGAAGCCGCCACAAAGTTGATGAGTCGATTGCGCTTGGACAGATCTTTGGGATGTGCGCATTGTTCCAGGAAGTACTTTGACATGCCTGCCGTGAATACCTGTTCGCGTTCGGTCATTATCCGCATGCAACCTACATCAAGTGAATAAAGGAGCTCGCCAAACATATGGGCCAGATAACGTGGAGGAGTTTGGGCGCAGGTTCTCATAGCGTTCATGGCGGCACGCGCGCTTCGATTTTCCAACGCGCTGAGTTGGGCGGCCGCCTCAGCCACTCCTAAACTCTTAGCCAGTTCGAAGTGGCGGCGGGCCAAGTCAAAATCCTGCGGCACGCCAAATCCGTCGCGATAGCCCACGCCCATGTTGTAATGACCATGACCGGATCCCAGTTCCGCCGCACGCCTGTACCACTCAAAAGCTGCCGCCGGGTCGGACTGTACACCTCGTCCGTCGGCATACATGCCTCCCAGATTGTTCGCAGCAATGCCGTGACCCTGCAGCGCCGCTCGTTCATACCAAATAGCCGCCTCTTCTTCAGATTTGAGAACGCCTGTTCCCTTCTCGAGACTCCAGGCCAACTTGAACTGTGCCTCTGCATTACCTTGCTCGGCCGCAAGCCTAAAAAGTCGGACAGCCTCCATTTTGTCGGTCGAACTCGGCCGGCCCGAAGCATACTGATCGGCAAGCTGAAGTTGTTCCACAGGATCCGTCGGTGTGGGGCCGGCCAGCGCCATCTGCACGCCGCCCAATGTCAGGACCAACAGGAAACCGCGTAGCAGAGGAGTCCTGAACACGATGCCAATCACGATTGTTCTCCTTGGACTAGAGCCGGCAATCAAACTGTCACTTGAAGCCTTGCGGGCATCGACTGGAAGGAGGTCAGCATCGCAATCGCCCATAATCGCGTCAATGGGCCATACGTCTTACAGCACGAAGGGCGCCGTTGACTACCGGATGCCAACGACGTCCGGGCTGCTAGCGGGTGAGGCGCAACTCGGTCAGAGCACCGGCGATGGAGGCAAAGACCTGCGGCAGATCTTCGACGTTCTGTGCGTTGTAGTAATACCCGGCGCCACTTGAGCATTCACGCATCAAGTCGCGCGCAGATGCGGGGAGATCATCACCAAGGGTCACGGTATAAATCTTGATGCCATTGCCATCCGTCTTCACGTTCGTGCACAGCTGTGCCATATAGCTGTTGTACGCCGCGGTATTCTGCCGGTTGGATCCCCCGTGCCCAATGCTGGTAGCCGTGCTGTTGCATCCGCTGGACGCTTTACTGTAGTCGTCCGGCACGGCCGTAAGGGGATCAAGCATGCGTAAGCCCGCCGCGGGACATTGCCCTCTTCCGCTGGCATGTTGAGGTGCGGACACGTCTACATCGACCGTGCGCTGGCGCACCGTGGACTCCCAACTCGAGCACGAGCCCCGGCGACTGCTGGTGCACTCCTGATACCGATAGACAAGCTGATAGTCTGCACGCCGATTGTTGTTTTGGTTTGACATCACTTGGCGACGTCCGTCTCCAACCGGCTCGTTCTGACCGTCCGAGAGCAACACAATGACTTTACTCAAGGATGCCGGTTCAGGATCGCGCGGCATTTCGTTGCTTCCCCAAGCTCCGCGCCAGGCGGGATGCAGCATGCGCCACGCCCATTGCAGGCCTACCGGTACTCCCGTTCCACCGTTCGCCGTCATCGCGTCAATGGCGGATTCCATTTGGGCTTGCTGATTATTCAGAAACCGTGCCCTGCCCTCTATGCAAGACTCTGCATCCACCGCCAGATTCACTCGAAACTGTGTATCTGACTGTCGTTTGGCTGCGACCCGTCTGTCCCGATTCAGGGTGATGCCATTGAATGCGACCGGGTTGGGGTTTCCCGCTGTACTTGGAGCCAAGCGAGCGAGGCTGGGCAAGTTCGAAGGAGTCATGTCATAGCTGTACGTCAGATGCAGCGGTTGGAAGCCTGCATTGGGCGTGAGCGCTTGGGCCGGCAATGGATTGAGGCTGGACCGACCCCCCTTGGGCTCAACAACACAGCCCGACCATCGGCGTTCCACAAAATTCTGCTGAACTGAGGGGTAGCTCAACCACCCGTTGTCAAGCGCGTAATCCTTGACGTTGACTACGTCGGTAAACGGCACCAGGCCGACAAACACCCGCTGCGACGCACCCGGAACGCTGGTGGCACCCAGGATGGTGGCTGTCAGGTTCTTGGCGGCACTTTTGAGCACGGAAAGGCGCGATGGAGAATCCCGGCTCATGGAGCCAGAGTTGTCCAAAGCCATGACCACTTCGAGATCATTTCGAGTTCGGCGCACCGCCTGGTTGCTGGCCCGCAAGTTGAACGCCGTGATCTTCATGAGCCCTGTACTAATGAGGGGCAAGTCACCGGCTACCGCCATATCGACAAACTGACCGGTAACGTAGATGCCGGAACGTTCTTCGCGATAGCTGATCTCGAGATCCTCCTGAAGCACCGAGCTGCCCATGTACTTGCTGGGCATATTGCTGTTGAAGAAGTTGCGCGCATCGTTGACCCAGGCTTCGGCTTCGGGGGTACCCGGAGTGGGCGTGCGGTTGGCCAGGTTCCGTCCAGCTGAAATGGCTGCGGCATCCAGGGCATTCTGCAGGCGATTCTGTGCCACGTTATATCGTATGAGGTCGATCGCACCGAATGACCCGCCCAACAACACCGTGGACGAAACCAAAAAGGTCAGGGCAACGCTGCCGCGTTGATCACGGCCAAAACACTTAAGGTGACGGCATAGTGGCTTGAGTCGTGGCATAGTGGTCTCCAATCGCTGGCAGTAGATTCAACTCAGTTCCCGCAACTCGGCAAATCGAGGTCGATAAAAGGCCCGGCTATACATGCGGCGCGATCCGGCAAGTGTTTCCCAAAACGCAGAGCTCAGGGCGAACGGCTCATAGTCATAGAAAATCTCAACGACAACCAAGGTATCACCGTCGTTTGCAGGGGGGAATCCGCTGGATGGCTCAAGCAAAGAGTCCGGTACGGAGCCGCTATTGCCACTGCCAGTAAACCGCTTGTTCCATTCAGAGCTGTTCTTCCAGCTGACCGGCGGAGGATTCGTGCCGCCTTCAGGTTCCGTCGCTGCAAACGCGCTGATGATGATCCACCCATTGGCCGAGAAGTTCAGTGGCGTGAGAAGGTCCTGTGCAATGGCCCCATACGTGCAGATGTCGTCGCTGTTATCGCACTCTCCCTGATCGAACAGCTCACGCTGCATCGCCACGCCATCGGCGAGTGTGAACGCAGCGCGATCAAGAATGGATGCCGCGCGAAAGTAGTTATAAAGCTCCATCGTGCCCACGATGATGAACACCATCAGCGGGATAATCAGCGCAGCTTCAATTCCAGCGATCCCACGCTCGGACCGCCAGAGCCGGCGCAATCGGGCAGCACGCGCCTTCGTCGACGTAGCAGTACTTTCCACGTCGGCGCTGCTGTTGTTGCCGCTTGGCTGATTCATGAAGCAAAGTGTATGTAGGCTCATGGTTCGTTCTGGATCACAACGATGCGCTCAAATCGAAGGACATCCACGCCCAGCCATGTGACAAAGCCAGTCAGACCGGGCCTGTCAAATCCCAGCCGATACATCACCATGTCTCCCCGATCACCGGCATCACACACTGGCTCGTAGCCTTCCTCATCCACATCTTCAAAGGGCATCCCCGGCTCGTAAAGCCTGACGTCGATACGCAGTTGCTCGGGACTGGCCACCCATCGCGAAAGGATTCGTTCCATCTCGGCACGCACGGCCTCTTCGCAGTTCATGCCCTCTGGCACGCCCAACTTGCCGATGCGGGTGACCCGACTTGCCGCCGTTTCGAGGGACGAGTCCGCGAAGAGCATGACGGTGGTTTCTACAGCCACAAAGATCACACCAAATAAAAGCGGTGCCACCAATGCGTACTCCAACGCAGCTATCCCGCGTTGCGCGACTCCCAGGCGCCGCAACCTGTTCCATGACCTGGACAGCCAGGCTCGGGACCGGCCGCAACGCCTCTGGCCAACACCCTTCCCGTTTCTGGCCGCTATCTCGACGACGGCAGTATGTGGCTTGGCCGCAGCGCGGCAAGCGTTCATCGAAGCGGATGGCCTGAACGGCAAGGCAAAAAGATGCCGCGCCGATCCGCCTTTGGACCAGGGTCTCATCAGTCGCTCATCTCGGTCGCTGCGGCCACGGTACCCATACGTGCACGCACATAACGATAAAATTCGAGATTATCCTGAGCTGTGCCCCGGGCCTGCTCTGTCAGCAGAATGCTCTCTGCAGCATCGTCGCGCCCCAGTAGCCCATACGCCAGGGCAAGATTGTTGCGCCCCTGCGGAATCTGGTTCGACACTCCGGTCACGCCTAGCAGAATATTCACGGCCTCTCGCGGCTGGCCGCCCAATGCCAGAGAAAGGCCAAGATTGGCGCGTAAGGCAGCATGATCCGGGTAGGCGCTCAGACCCCGTCGATATGTGGCCTGCGCCTGCGCCGAATTTCCTGCCAGGTCGTAGGCCACACCCAAGCCCGCCAGCGCCAGAGGATGATTGGGGCTCTGAGCAAGGATGAACTCATAATGCGCAACCGCATCAGCCAGTTGCCGATGACGAAGGGCGATACGCGCCAGGCCAAGCCGCGCATCAAGCTGCTGGTCAGGGAATCGTTGAAGAACCTCGTTGTAGACCAGCCGGGCCGTTTCCAATTCACCGCTCAAGAAATGCGCATCGGCCAGACCCAGCCATGCGCGGAGCAAGGTGGGATGGCTCTGGGTCACGCGATAGTAGATCGATATAGCCACATCCAGGTCGCCACTTTGCAACGCACTGTCGGCAATTCGCATATCGCTGGCTTGCACGGCTTCGTTGTCGAAAGCCGTAAGCGCCTGCACCTGGGTTGTCGGTCCGGGGGCTGCGCAGCCAACCAGGGCGGCGGCCACGAAAGCCCCCGCAGCCAAACGACTGTGACGGAGCACGGCATCAGACACTTTTATAAGCAGGTTCATCGTCAGCACCTCATCGTTCAGTTAGTTATGGATTGCTAAGTCGAGCTGAAAACTTCGAGCAAGCCCAGAATCGCCGGTCCGGCCGCCACTATAAGTACCGTCGGCAGGATGAACAGCATCATGGGCATAGTGATCTTTACCGACAGCTTGGCGGCAGCCTCTTCCAGGCGCATCATCCTTGCGGTTCGTTCGGTGCGCGCCAGCACTCGCAAAGCCTGGGTGATAGCTGTTCCATATTGGCGGGATTGCACCAGCGTTCCGACCAGACTTCGCATCGCCGGCAGGCGGGTACGTTCTGCCAAGCCTTCTAGCACGGCCGGCACATCGGAGCTCAACTGCAGCTCGCTGGAGGTCAGACTCAACTCATCGGCAAGTTCCGGCGCTACATGCACAAGCTCTTCAGCCACCCGCTGAATGGCGCTGTTCAGGCCCAGACCAGAGTTCGTGCATATCACCAACAAATCCAGTGCATCGGGCAGGCTTCGCGCTATTGCCTTTTGTCTGCGCACTACCAAACGATCAAGAATCAAACGGGGAACGAGTGTGCCCACGTAAAGAGCGATAAGCGCCGAAACCATCTTGTACGCAAGCTTATCGGCCATATGTGGCCACCCAAAGGACACCGTGAGCGTAACCAACGCAATGGCGCTTAGGAGCGACAATGCGGCAACGACCATCAAGGACTGCGGGTTTCGAAATCCAGCGGCAACGAGCTTCTGCGCAACTTCGGTGCGCTGAGCTGAACTGTACAGGGGAACTGCCGCGCCGACTCGACGCAGAATCCGGGCCAGCCCTCCGCGCCATTGACGATCCTTCAGCCACTTACCGTTCTCGGGGGCATCCTGTCGTCCCGTTCGTTGCACTTCATTTTTGAGTTTCGCCGTCAGCATGGCGCGACGGCTGCCCCGGGCGTACAAGTACAGCCCGACGCCTGCCAATACCAAGAACACAATGACAATATCCAAGACGCTGATGTGCGCTTCCATGGCTAGACCTCCATCTTGGATATCTTGCGAATCGATACGACGCCGATCACAAGCATCACGCCAGCAGTCCAGAGCATGTTCCGCCCCGTCTGGGTTTCGAACAAGGCACCGATGTAGTCAGGATTGATCAAAAGCATCGATCCGGCAGTAATGAACGGCAGGGCGGCCAATATGGTTCCAGCCAGTCTGCCTTCGGCTGTCAGTGCGCGCGTCTTCAGCCTTAGGTCGCGGCGCGCACGAATGATGCTGCTCAGGTTATCGAGTGTCTCGGCCAGCGAACCTCCCGTCTCGCGCTGCAGCAACAGGCACACAGCAAAGAACGAGAAGTCGGGCAGTTCGATCCGTACCGCTGCTTCATCCATCACTTCCTGAAGATCATTGCCCAGGAACAGGCTATCGCCCATACGGCGAAACTCCGGGCCTAGCGGGCCGTCGAAGCGTTCACCGACCGTGCGTATCGCTTGGGTGGCAGGAACCCCAGCCTGCGTCGCTCGAACGATCAAGTCCATGGCGTCGGGCAACTGATGCAGGAACTTGAGGCGAAACCGCTCAACCAACTTGCGATACGTCAAGAGCGCCGCAACCAGCGGCGTGCAAACTATCACGACACCGTTCAACCAAAGACTCTCGAACAGCCAGCCCATCCGACTCGCCACTAGCAGGACAAGAAGAAGCGACAGCGTCACCCCTGACAACAGACGCACTCCCAGGCGCCCGCTGACAGTTTGAAGTCGGGTCAAGTGGTAGCCCATACTGCCCATGGACTGAAGCTTTCGACGACGACGGGCGGCGGCCTGAGCACGTTCCAATTCCTTGAGTACGCGCTGCCTGGCAGGGTCCGTCGTTCCACGTACGATCGTGTGCAGACGGCTTCGAATGCGACTGCTGGGGCGCTGCTTAAGGGCTTGATTCACCACTAGCATCAGGAACCCCACCAGCACGAACGCGGCAAAGGCCACGATGGCTATCAGGTCGGCAGTACTCATGGCCGCATCGCCTCGATAAGAGGCGTCAGCAGACCGAAGTAAGCCGCGCGCTCGGAGAACAAGGGACGCATCCCCGTACTGTCATACGAGCCTTTCACTTCGTCGCCGTAAGCGGTGGCGTCGTAATGGAACTGGAACAGATCCTGCGTCACGATGATCTCGCCTTCCATCCCGGCGAGTTCGACAATGCTCGTTACACGGCGAGAGCCGTCTCGCATGCGCTCAACCTGCACGATAAGATTTACAGCACTGGCGATCTGCCTGCGTATCGAAAACAAGGGCAGGTTCCCATTCGCCATCATTACCATGCTTTCAAGACGGGTCAGGGCGTCGCGAGGATTGTTCGCATGCAGAGTCGTCATGGAACCATCGTGGCCGGTGTTCATGGCCTGCAGAACATCGAACGCCTCGGCTCCCCGAGTTTCTCCCAGAATGATGCGGTCGGGTCGCATGCGCAGCGCGTTTCGAACCAGATCACCTTGCGATACTGCACCGATGCCTTCGATGCTCGCCGGCCTGGTCTCCAATCGCACCACATGCGGCTGTTGCAATTGAAGCTCCGCCGCATCCTCGATCGTCACGACGCGCTCTGATTCCGAAATGTACCGTGACAAGGCATTGAGCAAAGTAGTCTTACCCGAACCAGTACCCCCCGACACGATGATGTTCAAACGACTGGCCGCGGCGATTTCAAGCACTCGCGCCATCGAAGGAGAAAGACTACCCCGTGCGGCAAGCCGCGGCAGGGTTAGATCCTTGCGCGAGAACTTGCGAATTGAGATAGAAGCGCCGTCGATGGCCAGCGGTGGCAGTACCACGTTGACGCGACTGCCGTCGGCCAGTCGTGCGTCGACCATCGGGCTGCTCTCGTCCACCCGTCGGCCGATTGACGAAGCAATTCTTTGCGCAACGTTCACGACATGGGCATTGTCTCGAAACTTGAGTGCCGTGAGCTCCAGCCTTCCGTGGCGCTCGACATACACCTGGTCGGGGCCGTTCACCATGATGTCCGATACCGTCTCGTCCTGTAGCAATGGCTCGATTGGGCCAACCCCGAACATATCGTGCAGGATTTCGCGTGCCATTAACTGCTGTTCGCTTTGCGTCACCGGCAAGCCTTCAGCCTGCACGGTTTCGGCGATGATGGTTTCTACCTCGGTACGCACCTGATCTCGAGTGCGAGTCAACGCCGAGGTCACGTCAATAGTCGAGAACACCGCTTGTCGAATCGCAGGATAGTGCCGAGACCGCACAACGGTTTCCAGCCCATGTGATGCACGCTGCGCAAAACTGTTCTTGGTCGCACGAACAGGTGCCGGCGATGATTGAACTTGGTCCGACTGCGCGACTGTGCGATTTACGGGTGGCGGTGTTTTTGGCTTGGCTTCGGTATCAGCCACTTCCATTTCGCGCGGTGGCAGCGCCGGTTCGCACCGTTCATTGTCGCCACGCAGTTCACTCGATCTTCGTCCGAAACTCATGACGCCACCTTGCGGAGACGACCCAGCAGACCAGAACGTGTGGCGGCGATTCCGCCCCCTGACACAAGCGAGGCCAGTGCCCCAACCGCTTTGGCGAAATCACTTCGTGCATTCAATGGTTCCCCCAGATTCTCGGACAGCGCCATCGTCCGCCCGTCGTACGGAATGTTCAGCGCCACCGGAACTTCGATAGCTGCCAGAAAATCCTTGGCAGCCACGGACCCACGCACCAATGGCTGAGGCTGGTTGACGACGGTATACACCGTCGGCCTGTTGCTGCCCGTCTCGATATGGCGCACCTGGCGAACCACAGTGCGTGCCGAGTGAATGGTTTGATCCGTCAGCACGCAAGCCAAGCCGGCGCTCGCGAACGCCGCATTGGCCAAAATTCCACCGCAATGCGGCACGTCTATCACCACGTAATGAAAATGCTGACCGAGGATATTCAGCAGTTCAGTCAATGCGGCGCCCTCAGGCGCAAACTCTTCGCCATAGTTCATCTCAGAAGCCAGTACGAACAAGCGACTGTCCTGCGTGGCGAGCGTGCGTTCGAGATATTGTGGATCCAGGCGGTTGACATTACCCAACACCTCGACCAAGGCGTTGCCGCCCGCCAAGCCCAGCAGGCCAGGGCCGCATCCCCCGTATAGGTCAAGATCGATATATGCGACTCGACGGCGACCGCCGCGTGAGGCGAGTTCACGTGCCAGATGTGCGGCGACTGATGAAACACCTACGCCGCCACGCGTACCGCAGACGGTGATGACCTTACCCTGGCGCGTTTGACGCACCCCGCGGCTGGCGCTGTCAGTCAGTGAACGACGCAATAGCTCTACGCTGAGGGGCTTGACCAGATAGTCCACCACTCCTCGCTGCAACAGATTGCGATACAAACCGACATCGTTTCGATCACCCACAACATAAACTTGAACGGATGGCTCGCAGGCATCCGCCAGGCGATCCAACTCTTCCAGCGGCGCGTCCACACCGGAAACGTCGACGAGCAGCCGTTGAGGCGAACGCTCGGCCTTGACCATATGCGCGATGGCGGTATCCACGCCGCCCCGTCCGACGTACGTCGCGCCCAGGTTGCCCATCTTCACAAATCGGCTCACCTCCTCCTGACTCGTCGGGTCGCGCAAGAACGCCAGAAAGGCAGCATTAAGTTCTTCTTCACGTGCTTTGGTTCGCATCAAGCTCATGATGGGCCCCCGTTAATTTCCGATTTCCGAAGTAGAAGTGGTATCGCGCAGGGGTTCCACGTCATTGAGCCGATAACGCTCAACAGCCAGTCTGCTGGTATCCGCCGAGGTGCCGCCAAACGCAGGGGGATTCGCCAAGTCGCCGGGTCGAGCCAGGCTGGCCGCCAGGTTGGTGTAGGTGGCGCAACCAAACGCAATCGATAAACGCATGTTGTCCGGATTGTTGTATTGCGAAGGCTGCAGAAGCGCTTGGCAATCGGGCGCCTCGGCACGCCACTGACCATTGTGCTGGATCAGACGAATTACGCTTGGGTCGGGGACTCCAGAAAAATCTTTTCTTGGAAATGCACAGCCACTTAAAGCTAGGGTGACAGCACCACACAGCAAAGCCACTGACACCCGGTACCCAGGCATGCAGGTACCTTGACGCGAAATCTTGTTGTTCATGGTTGTCTCCTAGTAGACGAAGCCTGCCTGCCCGGTCAGACGCGGGGCGTCGCCTAGCAAGGGATCCAGGCCAATCTTGTCGTGCAGGATGTATTCGATGTCGGTGGCCGGCCGCATGCTGTCCAGTGGAGATGCAAGCCGCGTGGAATCCGTTGGACGCACCAGGTACGGCGTTACGATGACCACCAGTTCACTCTTGTGGTTCTGATAATCACTCGAGGAAAATAGCCGTCCCAATACCGGAATCGATCCCAGACCCGGCACCTTGGAAAGAATGTCCCGAACATTGTTTTGCAGCAGTCCTCCGATGGCAAAGCTCTGTCCGCTAGCCATTTCGACCGTGGTCTCGACCCGGCGTACGGACAAACCAGGTATGACCAGCCCTTCCATCAGGATGCTGCTGTTTACGTCGATCTCGCTGATCTCGGGCCGCACGGTAATGCTTATGCGATCGTCAGAAAGCACAGTGGGCGTGAAATCGAGTGACACGCCAAAAGGCTTGAACTCCACCGACATGGTGTTGTTGTCCTGCTTGACGGGTACGGGGAACTCGCCACCTGCAAGAAAGCTGGCAGTCTGGCCTGACACGGCCGTGAGATTGGGTTCCGCAAGAATGCTGATGAGGCCTTCGCGATCCAGTGCGTCGATCATTGCCTGGATCGAATTACCATTGCGGGAATAGCCGCCCAGGAAGGAATAACCACCACCTGGCGCCGCCGTATAACTTCCCGCCGATGCAAAGTTGCTGGAATCCGACCCTTTTACGAAAGCACTGGCAATGGTGTTGAAGGCACGGCCACTGATCAGCCCCGTGACAAAGCCGGCATTACTGGCGATGGCCGACCAGTTGACCCCCAGTTGCTGCGTGACCTCACGCGAAACCTCGGTAACACGAACGCGCAGGTGAACCTGCACCGGGCTCGCCACGCTCAACTGATTAATAAGTTGCTCATCCTTGCCCAGATACGATTGAATTGTGCGGGTAATGGCTTCGGTCGACTGAGCGTCGGGCACGCTTCCCGATACGAGCAAGGAACCGGGTGCCGATTCCAGAGTCAGGCGTAATGCGGGAAAACGTTGACGCAGCACGGCCTGCAATTCATTCAGGTTGTGTTGCACCACAATACGCTGCTGCACTAGCGGCACGCCTTCGGTATCGAGCACGTACAAGGTCGTCGACCCCGCCCGCTTTCCCATTACCAGTACCGCGTTCCCGGAGGGAATCTGTATGTCGGCAATGTCCGGATCTGCAATGAATACCGAACCCACCTCTCCTGAAGTGATGCGTACCAACTGACCTTCACCCACCGCCAGCGTGGCGGCGTGGGCCGGCACAGAAAGCCAGGTGATAAGCAAGGCCATGATAGCCAGTAGTCTTACTACCATCCAGGCCCGGTGCATATAGACAGGATGCCTGTTTGAAACTGCGTGTCTCTGCGTCGTCATGTTCGATTCCCCTGCAGTGCTTGCGGTGTTCTCGGCCTAGGCTTGCGCTAGCGCAACATAGCCCCGAAGTTTTGTTCTTGCTTATCCGAACCGCGGAATATCAGAACGTTTTGCGGTCGTCCTGAATCCTCTTTCTGCGCCTCGGGATCGGGGCGCTTCAGCGCCCTCGACACGTCCCCTCCCCACACAGGCTGCGCGTCTTGCCGGTTGCTCTCCCACGCCACCACCGTGGCGCCTTCTCCCGGCGCGACGGAATCGCGGTCATTGATGGCGAAGCTTCGCAAGGACATCGAAAGAGTGCCCAGCGCGGCAGCCACTGTGACGGCCTCAGCCGCCCGCGGATCGACCTCAAGCGTGACCGTACGCGCCCGCGTCTTCGTCAATGCCGTTTCGTGCTGTGGCTGGAAGCTCGTGCCCACGGCAATGACTCGCACGTTTTCCACCAGAGTTTCGCTGACCACGGCATTCTTTCGCCGGTCGTCGTCATCCTGCCGAAGTGTCTGCGTGAGAATCATGTCCACGTAATCGCCAGGCAGGATTAGCCCGGCATGACCGGAGACCTCATCGATCGGTACCGATACCGCGCGCATCCCCGGTTTAAGAGCTGCCGCCAGGAACCCTGGGGCGTCGGGACGAATAATGCTGCTAGCCACGATGAGCTGTCCTTCTTGAAGCGCATGGCGCACCAGAACGCCAGCCAGCTCCGCCTCTGGGCTGCCCTCGCGCAGGGCTCCTTGCGGTACCTGGGATTCCCGATAGGCTTCCCATTCAAGATCGGTATCACGCAGCAATAGGCCGGCAGGCAAATCAGCGGCAGCGACTCGAACGCGCACATCTGTCGGCGCCGGAGCTGCAGTCACTGCTGGAGCCTGGCGCGCGATATAAGCGGCTCTGGCGCCGACGGCCAGTACCGCAGCTGCCAGCAATATCAGGGCAAGTTTCAGGACTGAAGACAACATTTTGTTTCCCCCGAACATCTAAATTTTTACGCGGTCGACGCCGCTCTTTGCGCTCGCTCAATAGCGCCAGTAGACGGGCAAGCTGGCCATGCCACCCATCGCCAAAGCCACGCCGTACGGCACGCCACGTTTCGCAGAAAGCAGGAATAGCGCCTTCTCCCAAGGCGTTCGCGCCGCTACGACATTCTTTGTTTCTGACCCGGACAGCTTGTCGGCAGTTACGCCAATCACCGCGAGCATCAATCCGGTCAATGCAATCAACAGCAAGCTTTGCGACAACGCGCTCACACCGGTCCAGCCAAGTACCGCCGTGGCCAACTTGACGTCGCCCCCTCCCATGCCACCCAAGACAAACAACGCAAGAAAGAACACAAAGCCCAGAAGTGCCACCAGACCATGCTGCAGCCAGGTGGCGGGTGCTGCGCCCGATGCCCACAAGGCCACCGGACACAGCACCGCGTACATACCAACCAGGCGATTGGGCAGGCGGCGCCGGCGCAGGTCGCTATACGCCAACGCAACCAACAATGTCATAACGAGGACGCTGACCATGAGCTCAATCACTGGGGTATGGGTTCTTGCGACACCAAACGAGCTTCAGGGGCTCGTCGCGGTAGCCGCATCGTCGATTGCACCGCCTGCGGCTTCAAACAGTGCAGTCGGGTCAAGCATCTGTACACCGGCTACGATGAGACCCAGCAGCAGAGCGGCCAGAACCGCATATTCCAGCGCGCTGATTCCGCGCTCGTCATACTTAAGGGCAGTAAACAAAGTCCACATTGTGCTTCTCCTCAGTGTTGAAAAAAGTTTGCAAGACCAGACGGTCATGTATTCCGTTTTCGTTGACTGCAAAGGCTTTCCACGGAATGGTTTGAGTATTTCATGAATGTTTTGATACGCATCGTCACATGCTAAAAAACAGAAGAAACTTAAGGCTCGACTAGGAAAATTCTTAGCAGGATTAAGACGTGGGGCGTTCTATTCCGATACAGCTACGTCCGCGATATTCAATGCCAATTGCTCAAACGGGTTCTTGATTTGAGCAAAGGGTCGTGAGTAACCTGCATGGCCTTCGATATGCGTTGACACGATCTCGGCTAGCCCGAGTTTCTGCAGCAGGTTGTGTTTATGGGCACTGACTGTTTTGGGACTTAAGAACAGACGCTGCGCGATGTCCTTATTGCGCATCCCCTGCCGCAACATTTGCAAGATCACAAGTTCTTTTGGAGAGAGCTTCTGCACCATGCCATCGCACCCAAGTGGGTAGGACGACTGATGCGGAAAACATTGCATGCCCGCCATGACCGTACGAACGGCTGCCACGATGGTGTCCGCATTGCTGTTCTTTTCGAGGTAGCCATTAACCTCCAGCATGTGGGCCAACGATTGGTAAAGCCCATGGCCACGATTGCCGAAGAACAAAATAGGTAGATCCCTTTGCGTGCGGCGCGCCAAATCCACCAGCCTGTCGGGCGTGGTGTCAGACATTCCGGGATCGAAGATAAGTAGAGCCAGCCGCCCGCTCATGCTTTGCATGGCTTCGTGGACGCCGTGAGCCTCACATATCCGGTTTTCAATACCCGCCTTGTGAAGCAGAGTGCTCAGGCCTCGTGTGACTACGGGCCATGGATCGACCAGCAAAATCGAGTTCATGTTGACACACCGTAAAAGATAATGAGTCAAAGCGCCGCAATGTTTGGTTACTTCATCTTTAATTTAAATATTGCTTGTTACATGCGATTCTTCGCCCTTTCTGATTACGCCTCAATCGGTCGAACGGCCTACTTAAAGTGAATTCTCGATATCAGCCGATCGGCTAGGTGTCTCGGGCAAAAGGCCTAATACCGTAGCCGCCTCTACGACAACCATCCTAGAGAGGATTGGGGTGACATCCGTGATCAGTGTCCGGATACGCGTCGAGGGGGATACGGAGACGCGGCGTTCCGGTCTTACAACCGTGTTTTCGCGTCAGTTTGGTGAGCACAAGTCCGGCGTGGTGCGGCGCCGAAAAGACAACTTCGAGTTAAAGCAAAGGCGGAGTATGGTGCGCGCTTGGACGACAATTATCTTAGCCAGACCGGCGAGCTGCGGTTGGCCATACATTATTAAGCTGACCTTATCTTCGGCGCTGTTCCAATTCCAAGCAGGCGTCGCAGTACTCAAGAAAAAGGCTCTACTCCGCCGGGCGCATACAGCGGCCAGCCGGAATGGTCAGTGCCCTTCCGATAGAGGCAAATCCGGCGTACCGGCGTAAAACACAATCAGCACCACCGGCTCGTCTCCTGTTATTCCACGGTGCGGGATATTCACCATTTCAGCCAGCACCTGACCCGCGCTCAATTCTCGACGCGTTCCGTCCGACTGCTTTTCGACGGTCAGCGTACCCGATACCACATAGGCAGCATTAGGCATGGGGTGAGTGTGCCAAGGCAAGGACGTATGTGGTGCAATGGTGAGCCTGACGACCGTCAGTTCCGGACGCCCCGGAGGATAGGCGGAGTATGGAGTGCCATCCCAGGAAGAATCCGACTTGAGCAGGGTCTCTGCCTGGATGCCTGAGGCGGCAGCTGTCGCGCGCCCGGACGAAACCAATGACGGCAAGCCTGGGTTCGCCGCAGCGGCTCCCACGTCGTTCACCTCGCTGGCAACGGCGGCGCCATAGGCCACAAAGCCGGCGAGTGCGCATGCGATGATGTCTCGACCTCGGATCTTCATGTCCGTCTCCTTGGTGGCTTCTACCGTTCTGGCACGATTAAAAACAAAAAATACTACGCAACCGTGGTCGTCAGATAGAGAAATAACCCCGGATTCCGACCGCTTTTCTGAGAGTTTGGCGCGCCTCGCCTACGTCTTTGTTACTGGAACCGAGAAGCACGCGGGCGATCTCTTGGGGTCCGCTGGTCTACATAAGACCATTATCCGACTCACAAATCGGGTAAGTGGAAAATTGCCCGCCCTTCCACGTATTGAATTTGCATCCGTATTTTCCCTAATTCCATGTAGAGAATGCCATTTCTGGCTTGACCCTGAAACTTGCTACACCCTATTATTCGACTCATCAGTCTATTAATTAGATATTTACCGACATCAGTTTACGGAGAGGACATGAAGGCGCAGGAAAAGTGGATCAAGACCTTTGAAGCGATTTTCCGTCGCTGCAAAGTCGAGCCCAATGAAGTGGTGCGCATCCTGACTGAAACAGATAGTCGAGCGATCAACGTTCATCTGGCCGAACTGGCCATTTCACGCATGGGCGCTATTCCGGTGCAGATCACCGTGCCTTCTCTTCCCGTCGACGCGCCGGTGCCCGTTCGCTCTACCGGCGCATCTCATGTCATTCAAGGCATGGTCCCGGTCCTGAACGCCTTGAGCGGCCCAGGTCTGGTGGTCGACCTGACCGTCGAAGGCCTGTTGCACGCGCCCGAATTGCCCAAGATTCTGGAGTCCGGTGCCCGCGTCATGATGATCAGCAACGAGCACCCGGAAATCCTTGAACGCCTCACCACCGACATCGACCTAACCCGAGCGGTCAAGAACGGCGTGAGAATGCTGGCCAGGGCCAAGACAATGTCTGTCCGTTCCGAAGCCGGCACCCAACTGGATATTCAGCTCGAGGGTGCCCGAGTTGGCGGGGTATGGGGCGGCGCCGACCGACCGGGGCTCGTTCAGCACTGGCCGGGGGGGCTTTGCCTGGCATTTCCAAAAGCGGGTTCGGTCAACGGTACCCTGGTCATGGATGTAGGCGATGTCAACCTCACGTTCAAGCGCTACCTCGAGAATCCCATCACCTTGCATATTGAGAATGACTACATCACTCGCATCGAAGGCAAGAACCTTGATGCCGAGCTGATGCGCAGCTACCTCGAAGCCTGGAATGACAAGGATGCGTACGCGGTGAGCCATGTGGGATGGGGCATGAACCCTCTGGCCCGTTGGGACGCACTGCAGATGTTCGACAAGAACGACACAAACGGTACGGAGTTGCGGGCCTTTGCAGGTAACTTCCTGTATTCCACCGGCGCCAACGACATGGCCGGCAGACACACGCAAGGTCACTTCGACCTGCCCCTACGCAACTGCACCGTGGCACTCGATGAGCTGACCATCGTTGATGCCGGCAAATTGTGCGAGGTGTTTGAATGAGCGGCGGCTTGCCCGCATGGCTGGCAGCAGGGCACGGCGACACGCCGCTTGTCATGCTGCACGGAATGGGATCAACAGCCAGTATCTGGCTTCCTCAGCTGGAATACTTTGCACGCAATCGATTGGCAGTTGCCTGGACGATGCCCGGTTATGGATGGTCGCCCGCTCCCTCGCAACTGACGTGGCCAATGCTGGCGAAGTCACTGCGCGACATGCTGGACGCCTTGGGTATCGGGAAAGCTCACGTGCTGGGACACTCGATCGGCGGCATGATCGCTCAGGAGTTCTATCACCAGTATCCCGACCGCGTGAAAAGCCTGGTACTTTCGGCCACCAGCGCTGCCTTCGGAAGCCGCGATCCCGCGTGGAAGGAAAGCTTTCTGAATCAGCGTATCGATGCCATGAAACCGTATGCGGATTTCGCGGAGGCTGCCCCGAAGCTTCTGGATGGTTTCATCCGCCCCGATACATCGCCTCAGTTGCGGGCCCTCGCCTCGCTTTCAGCATCGCCGATTCAAAAAGAGGCCTACTTGAACGCCATGCGCTTGCTGGTCACGTTTGACCGCAAGGAAGATTTTTCAAATATTTCGGTGCCGATCTTGCTGCTCGCCGGCGAGCATGACACCCAAGCTCCACCGAAAGGGATGACGCGCCTGGCTCAAGCCAATGCGAACGCACGCTTCGAAGAACTGCCCGGGCTGCGCCACATGGCAAATATCGAAGCCCCTCACCTATTCAACCAGACTGTCGAATCTTTTCTGACAGCGTAACGACAGGCACGAACATGAACATTCAAAAAGAGCCTTTTATGGACAGCAGCTATCTCACCCATTTTGCCCGCTCAGCCGATGACAGCACCTTATTCGACGGCGCACCGCTCACCGAGAAGCAAAAGGCGCTGATTGCCAAGGTCGACGACTACGGCGTGAAGTGGGCGGAGCGCGCGTTCAAGCACGACCGCGAAGCCAGCTTTCCCACGGACAACTACAAGGATTTGCACGAAATGGGCTTTCTGGGCCTGTGCGTACCCGAGCGCCTGGGTGGTTTGGGGGCGGACTACCGTACGTACATGCTGGTGGCATCCCGCATTTCGTACTACTGCTCGAACACCGCAAACACGTTCAACATGCACAACGCCAACGCCCTCTGGACTGCGGGCATGGTCGACGACATGGATCTGACTGACGAGCAAAGGGCGCGCCATGAAGAGCACCGCGCCATCCACTATGGCAACATGCTCAAGGGCAAGATCTACTCCCAGCCCTTCTCGGAGGGCGGCGGAGCCGCGGCCGGCAAGCACCCGTTCGGGACGACGGCACGTCGTGCCGACGGAGGCTGGATCATAAACGGCAAAAAGATCTTCGCATCGTTGGCAGGCTCGGCTGACTTCTACGGCGTCCTCTGCACCGAAGACGTTCCCAACCCCACATATGCCAACACCATGTTCATGGCCGTTCCAGCCGACGCCGAAGGGGTGTCGATTGTTGGCGACTGGGACCCTCTGGGCATGCGTGGTACCGTCTCGCGCACCTTGCTCTTCAAAGACGTGTTCGTGCCTGAAACGGCCGAAATGATGCCCCCAGGCGTGTATATCAAGGCAGCGGCCACCTACCCGCACATGTTTATGACCCTCACGCCAACATATATCGGACTGGCACAGGCTGCCTACGATTTCACGGTGGCTTACCTGCGGGGCGAAGTTGCAGGCGTGAACGTAAAGCGACGCATGTACCCAACCAAACAGATCGCGGTGGCTCAAATGTACGTCAAGCTGCAGCAGGCCTGGGCGCTGTTCCACAGAGTAACGTCTGAGTTCAAAGCGAATCCCTCACGCGGTGAGCGCATGCGGGCTTTTGCCTGCCAGCATACGGTCATGGAATATTGCGCCGAAATTGCATCAACCGCCGTGCGAGTATGTGGAGGCCAGGCCATGCTCAAAACCTTCCCGCTCGAGCGCATGTACCGTGACAGCCGCTGTGGCGCACTGATGCTGCCCTGGACATCCGAAATCTGTATCGATCGGCTGGGTCATGGCCTGTTGTACAACGAAGGCGAGCGCGACTGAACGTCGGTTTGCCACGAGGAGTCATTAAGGAATCGCCATGCTGAACGTGCAATCTGCCCTACCAGTGAACATTCCAACGCCCAGCGCTGCACCCAAGCCGGAGCTGCGCCGCGCATTTGGACGGTTCGCCACGGGAATCGCGATCATCACCACGCTCGACGAACAGGATCGGCCCTATGGCCTGACGATCAATTCTTTCGTCAGCGTGTCGATGGATCCCCCAATGATCAGCTGGAATGTCATCCGCGGATCGACGGCTCACCGAACCATCTGCAGCACAGGACGATTCGTCGTCAACGTGCTGGCCAAGAGCCAGCGCGACCTGGCTCAGAAAATGACCGGGCCGATTGAACACCGATTCGTCAGTGTGCCGTATCATTCATCTTCATCGGGTCTCCCCGTGCTTCACGACACCTTGGCAACCTTCGAGTGTGACGTGCACTCGATGATTGCCGCGGGCGACCATGATATTGTGCTAGGTACGGTCCAGCAGTTCACCCATCGTGACGGCCGTCCGCTCGTTTATTGGCAAGGCGCCTATGCCACAGCCATGACGTGCGACAGCGATCACTAGAACCAACCGTATATGCAGTCACCAACCTGAGTTCTTCAATAAAAATCGGAGACAACCATGAAGTTCCGTAAGTTAGTTTCGGCTCTGACCGTAGGCATTGCCATGGCGGCCACCGGTGCAGCCGCCCAGGCGCAGATCAAGATCGGCGTCATTTCCTCCAATACAGGCCCTGTCGCGCTCATCGGCATTCCACAAAAGAACACCGTGCCGCTGCTAAAAAAAGAAATCGGCGGCCAAAAAGTGGAATACATCGCCTATGACGACGCAAGCGATCCTTCGGTAACCGTCACACTCGTCAAGAAGCTCATCACCGAGGACAAGGTTGACGCCATCATTGGGCCCTCAAGCTCGCCCAACGCCATGGCCGCACTCGACTTCGTGGCCGAAGCCAAGATGCCATTGCTGGCACCAGTGGGCACCATTGCCATCGTCCTGCCCATGGATGACAAACGCAAGTGGGTGTTTAAAACCACCCAAAATGACGGTTTGGTCGCCGACAAGCTTGTTGCTCACATGGTCAAGAGCGGCGTCAAGACCCTGGGCTTCGTCGGAACAGGAGACACATTCGGTGAAACCTGGTACGGCGTCATGCAGGACAAGCTCAAAGGAACCGGCATCGAGATTGTGGCCAACGAACGCTTCAAGCGCCCTGACACCTCGGTTACCGGCCAAGCTCTACGCGTGCTGGCGGCCAAACCCGATGCGGTACTCATTGCCGCGCCGGGAGGCCCTGCCGTATTGCCACACGCTACGCTCAAGGACATGAACTACAAGGGCACGTTCTACCAGACGCACGGAGCGGCTCTCAACGAGTTCCTTAAATTGGGCGGTGCCAAGGTTGAAGACGCCATCGTGGCGGGCAGCGTCATGCTGGTTCCCGACCAAGCTCCAGACAGCAACCCTGCCAAGAAAGTGGCGCTTGAGTACATCAATGCCTACAAGGATCTGCACGGCAGCGAGCCGGCCACGTTCGGCGGCAATATGTACGATGCAGGCTTGCTGCTTGAACAAGCCATTCCAGAAGCTCTGAAAACGGCCAAGCCCGGTACCGAAGAGTTCCGCGTCGCATTGCGTGACGCTCTGGAAAAAGTCAAGGATCTTCCCGGCACTCAGGGCATCTACAACATGACACCCGAAGATCACAGCGGCTTTGACGAGCGCGGTGTCGAGTTGCTGACCGTCAAAGACGGCGCCTGGCAACTGATCCAGTAAGACGGCACTCGCCGTTCCTTCTTCGCCATGGCCTTCGGGCCATGGCAAACTACCAGCAGCATTCCATGAACACCTCAGCAAACATTGCGGACGAGGGCTATGCCCTTGTGTGCCGCGAATATGGCGATCCGCCGGATATACAGCCTCAACCCATCGGGCCAGAGCCCGCGATCGGTACTCATGAGGTACAGATAGACGTTCTATGCGCCGCCTTCAATTTCACCGACCACCTCATGGTGCAAGGGCGCTATCAAGACAAGCCCGCCCTGCCTTTCGTGCCGGGACTGGATGCCGCAGGCATCGTCCGGGCGACGGGCTCGTCGGTGCAGCGCTTCAAGCCCGGCGATGTGGTTATTTCAAGCGGAGTGGCAGGAGCGTGGTCATGCCGGCTTATTGCACCTGAACATCGCCTGGTACGTGTTCCAGATGGCCTGGATCCCTCTGATGCGGTGGCATCCATCAATTCGCATCTCACGGCCTATCACGGCTTGATCGACCGCGCGAGCCTTGCATGCGATGAGCGGGTACTTGTCCTGGGCGCCAATGGTGCAGTCGGAAAGGCGAGTATTCAGATCGCCCGATATATGGGCGCCGAAGTCTTTACAGTGGCTCGCCATGCCGACGGCAAATTTGCACTCAGTGCCGAAGCGGATCCATCCTCGCAACGTGTGGTCGCCGCGGAAGACCTTAAAAATGGAATACGCGAACTGCTTGGCAAACGCGGCGCGGATGTAGTGGTTGACCCAGTTGGCGACCACTTTACGGAAGCGGCTGTCCGTAATCTGGCATGGCGAGGCCGCCTGTTGGTGGTCGGCTTTGCGGCCGGGAACATTCCTCAAATTCGCACCAATTTACTCCTTCTCAAAGGCGCCGCAATTGTAGGCGTGTACTGCGGCGGATTGCTGATCCAGGAAACCGACGCATTTACCGGGCAAATGGAAGCCATGCTTACTTTGATGAGCGAAGGCGTACTGACGCCGGCTCCGCGCGAAACCTTACCCGCCACCCGATTCGCCGACGCGTGGGAGCGATTCTCTTCTGCGCCGCGAGGCAGCAAACTTGTCCTGGGATTTGCCTGAATCCGAGCCAAACGATTGTTGAGGTTGCACATGAGTTCTACTGTTCAAACCAAACCCGTCTCCTTGCCCGAGCACAGAAGCAGCGCACCATTTCGACAGGTTCATTTTGCGCCGGTTGAAATCGACGTCACGCACAGGCAGGACGGCTCGATCATTGTGTCGAACCGCATTCCATTGGGCCCGCTTCCGGTTCAGCAATTAAGCGACTACCTTCGGCTCCACGCCACCCAGCGACCCGAGCACACATTTCTGGCCGAACCCGATGCACAAGCGGGCTGGCGTCGCATCAGTTACGCTGAAGCCCGCCGGCAGGTCGATGCCTTGTCGCAATGGATGCTCGACCTGAATCTGCCAGACAATCGTCCTATCATGGTGCTGAGCGAGAACAGCATCCGCCATGCCTTGCTGCAGTTGGCGGCCATGCAGATAGGCATCCCGGTCATGCCAGTATCCACCGCCTATAGCCTGATGTCCCGCACCTGCGGCAAGATCGGTGACCTGGTTCAGCGGTTCCAGCCTTCTCTTATCTATGCTTGCGATCCAGGCCGATACGGCACGGCCCTGCGACTGGCACGTTCGCTTGGCAATGCCATACTACTTTCAGACAAGGCTCACGAAGATCTGGTCGATCTGATTTACGATGATGGCCTGGCTGCCACGCCTACGCAGGATCTCGAAGACCGATATCGTCGAATCGGGCCGGATGATACCGCCCGCCTTCTTCTGACCTCGGGTTCCACGGGCAATCCGAAAGCCGTAATCATGACTCAGCGCAACATCCTGAGTTCAGGGGTCTTGTGGGATCAGGTCTGGCCATTTTTAGCTGAAAAGCCCCTTACCATGGTCGACTGGTTGCCCTGGAACCATACGGCAGGCGCACACGGAGCCTTCAGCATGGCCTTGCGACATGGCGGCACCTTGTATATCGATGATGGAAAACCGGTTCCGCAACTTGTCGACCGTACAATCGCCCATATGCGCGAGATCCGACCCAACGTCATGACCAACGTGCCGCGAGGGCTCGAAATGCTGGTCAGTTGCATGGAAGCCGACCCCTCGATTGCCGACGACCTGTTCGCCAACCTGGAGGTTATTGTTTATGGCGGCGCTGCGGTCTCCCCAGCCATATTGCAGAAGCTTGAACACTTCAGTGTGCAGGCTACCGGGCGGCGCATTCCGCTCAGTTCTTCACTTGGGTCCACCGAAACCACCATGCCGGCCACACTCATATGGTGGTCACCACGCACTCTGGGTACCCTCGGCCTGCCCGCCCCCGGTGTCGAGGCCAAGCTCATTCCCGACGGGGAGCGGTTCGAAGTTCGGTTCCGCGGCGACAATATCACGCCCGGCTACTACCAAGACCCGAAGGCCAATCAAGACGCTTTTGATGAGGAAGGCTTCCTGAAAACCGGTGACGCCCTAGCCTGGGCCGATCCGACCGAGCCCGAACAAGGATTTGTCTACGCGGGCCGGTTAGCCGAGAACTTCAAACTGTCGACCGGCACGTGGGTATCAGTGGCAAAAGTACGGGGTGAACTACTTGATTACCTTCGTCCATGGATACAGGATGCGGTGCTCGCTGCGCCCAATCAACAAGAGTTGGGTGCTATGCTCTTTGTCGACTTCAATAGCGTACGCAAACAGTTACCAGAGTGTGCAGGCCTGACTGAAGGCGACATCGCCCTGAACGCCGCACTGCAACGTGAAGTCGCAAAGGGAATCGAACAATACAACGCTCGTTTTCCGGCCAGCAGCACCCGAATCGCGCGTGCGGTGTTGCTCGATAGCCCACCCAACATCGATATTGGCGAAATCACCGACAAGGGACACATCAACCAACGCGGTGTCCTGGCGCAGCGCAGCGCTGCCATGCAGCGCATGTACGATACGGCGACGAGTGCGGGCGATTGTCTCGTGTTCGCCAAAGGTCAATGAGCCACTGATATAAAGGCATGCCATGACTGCTACGCTTCGTTTATTTGGTTCTCCTATCAGCACTTATTACAACAAGGTGAAGATCGCCTTGCTGGAATACGGTCTGACTTTCGAAGAAGTCGAATTGGCGCCCGGCGCCGGACACTGGCCTGACACGGGCAGCCCCAGTGGCAAGATTCCCTTCTTGCGTCATGGCGATCATGGCATATACGAGTCACAAGCCATCGTCGAGTACCTTGAAGACGTTCTCGACCCGAGCTCACCGTCGCTGTTTCCTGCCGAACCTGTCGAACGCGCCCGGTGTCGCGAGCTGATCCTGTATCTCGAACTGTATCTGGACGCCCCCATGCGTCCCGTGTACCAGACCGTCTTCTGGGGCAAGGAATTGGCGGCGGACGGGCTGCAGCGCGCCATGGATGCCGTGGAGTCGGGGCTCGCCGTCCTGATGCGGCGGGCAAGTCTCGACCCCTGGTTATGCGGCAGGGAGTTTACTCATGCGGATTGTGCGGCGTGGGTGCATCTGACCACCATACAGTGGGCGCTGGCCATTGCGGGTCATAAGGGCTTCGTGCAACAGCGAGCTCCTGCGTTAGCCGACTACCTGACGCGCCTGGCAGAACGCCCAAGCATCGCAAGCGTCGAGGCAGATCGGCGCGAAACCTCGCGTCGGATCAAGGCCGAGCGAGCCGCTGCACAGGGCCACTGACGTGGCACGTCCGAAGGCTCTTGATTACGAAGACCGCAAGCTTGAAATACTGCGTGCGGCGGCCGTAATGTTCGCTCGCAAGGGATACAACGAGACCCTGTTGGACGACATTGCCGAGCAATGCGGAATAGGTAAATCGTCGCTGTATCACTATCACCGTTCCAAACATGCCATCTTGTACGGTCTGATCAAGTGGAAGATCGAAGATCTGGCCTGGAAGGTGGACGCCGCAGTGGAGGCTGCTGAATCGCCTCAGGCCAAACTGCAGGCCATGACTTCAACCTTGGTCAACGAGTACCTTCGCGTACCCGAAGAAGTCACCGTCTTGCTGACGATGCCGCGACACCTCAATGCGGCGGCAAAGCGCTCCATCTCGGAAATTCAACATCGCATCATTAACCGCATGGTGCTGTTGACCCAGTCCTTACGTCCCGACGTTGAAATCTCGCGTAAGAAACTCACGGCCATGGCTATGCTGTACTTTGGCATGACCAACTGGATTCATGTCTGGTACCGCCCGACCGGCTCGATAAAGGCTGCTGAACTCACCGACATGATAGTGCGCATGTTCCTGGATGGCGTCAACGGCATGGACGAACCCCAGCTCAAATAACGCAGCCTGAACTCAGGGCGTTTCATGTCGCGGCGCGTCAGGCCGAAGCGGGTCTTCAACTCTTGGGCGCACTGCTGGCGCGCATCCGCGCCCCCAAGCGACTGGCCATGCCGATACCGATCAATCCCGCCAGCCCAGTTACCACCCAGGTCAGTTGCCATCCTCCTGCCAGCGTGGCCACCCATGCCACCAGCGGCGGGCCCGCAAACTGGCCCGCTGAAGAAACCTGCTGCAACCACCCAATGGAGGTGGACGTAGTTTCGGGTGTGGGCGCAAGCCTTATCACCAACAGGAACAGCGTGGTGGGAACGAGGCCACCGACGGTGGAGAAAGTCAGTACCATCAAAAACTGCACCCAAACCGGAGCCCCGACACCATACGCGATGAAAGTGGTGGCTATCATGGTGGCGTAACCTATGGTCATCAGCTTTTGTGGGGACACACCCCGATGCAGACACCGACCTGCGCCGTAGCAACCCGCCGCATTGCTGCCGGCTACCAATGCTGTGAGCACGCCGGCCACAGGCCCCGATATACCCGCCAAGGCATAGATAGTCGGCAGAAAGCCGATAACCGCCACCCACTGCCCTGCGTAAAAACAGAAGCACAAGGCCAGTAGCCAGTTGCTTTCCGAGGCTAGCGTCGTGCGCACGATGCTCACTGCCGACGAACGTTCGGCACGCGCGAGCCGGGCGGGATCCGCTGGCAACAGTCGCCAGGCAATCACCATGGTGGCCAAGGTAACCACGGAAAGAAGCCACCAGAGTACTCTCCAGTTCACCATGCTCAGCAGCCACGAGCCGCCCAACAATGCCAACACGGCACCGACGGGAATATAGGTTCCCCATACACCCAGCAGTCTGGCAAGTTGGCCTGATGTCACGAGCCGGCGAATCAGGGCAGGGCCCGGCATGACCACCATAAGGAAACCGCAGCCCTCAAAGCCACGGAATACCAGCAGCAGTGTCTTGTCGACGAAAACGGCACCCGCCGCAGAGGCCACACTCAAAACCAGCAAGCCCAGCAACAGGCACCGACGCAGACCGATCTTCTCGGCAAATAGCCCCATCATCAGGCCCAGCGTCATGCCGGCCATTTGAACGAGGGACAACAAGAAGCCTGACTCAACCAAGGTAAGGCCCAATTCGGCCTGCAAGGCGGGCAGGGCGGGAGGCAGCTTCCAAATGTGCAGCGCAGTGGTGACGCCTGCAAGAACAACCAGATAAGCCAGCGCGGTCGTTTCAACGGACTTGCGCTTGCCGGAAGACAAAGTAGACATATGTGATCCTGCACAAACGGCCAACTGCTGCAAACAGCCATCGCCGTTTTATAGAAGTACGATATTGTGGCACACTGACACGCAATGTATTTTTAGTGCTTACTCCATTCGCATGCGCGAACACTCTTCAAAGCCCGCCGGCCGCGATCTCACCGAAAAAATGGCCAACGATCGGTCGCGCCTCGAGTTCATCTTTGCGCTGATTCTGATATCGGTCAATTTGCGGCCCATGCTGATCGGGCTTGGGCCGGTATTGGATTCGATCCGCGAAAGCCTGTCACTTTCGGCGGGTGCCATTGGGACCCTCATCACCCTTCCCATCCTTTGTTTTGGAGCATTCGCACCCTTTGTGCCTCGCCTGCTGCGATTCATGTCCTCCGAAAAGCTGATATTGCTGTCCTTGGGAATATTGGTGGTAGGAATCGGGGTGCGCAGCTTCTTCGGCGTAACAGGCCTGTTCCTGGGCACCCTGATCGGAGGTGCAAGCATCAGCGTGGTCATGGTGCTGTTACCCAGCATTATCAAACAACGTTTTCCGACCCGAGGCGGTGTACTGATGGTGGTGTACTCCACTGGCTTGTGCGTGGGCGCGACGATCGCCGCAGGCGCGGCAGTACCCCTGGAACAATGGCTGGGCGGCTGGCGCTGGTCCCTGGCATTCTGGCTGCTTCCCGTACTCGCGACAATGGCCGTATGGCTCAGACACACTCCGAAGAGCCAATCCAGCAGCGACAAAGACCGTCCCCGTTTACCCCGCTTGCGACGCAACCTCCTCGCGTGGCAAGTAACCCTGCTCATGGGCTTGCAGTCGTCGATCGCCTATTGTGTGTTTGGTTGGCTTCCGGTCATTTTGGTCGACCGCGGAATGGCTCCCCTGACCGCCGGCTTTGCGCTGTCGGTCGCCATGGCCGTGCAACTGATCTCCTCGCCTGTGGCACCGTGGCTGGCAACCCGCGGAAAAGACCAACGCGCTACATTGATCTCAATGCTCTGCTTCTCCTTCCTGGGGTTGATTGGCACCTTCTACGGACCGATGTCCTGGATCTGGGTCTCTGCCACAAGCCTGGGAATTGGTCTTGGAGGCTGCTTCAGCGTTGCCTTATCGTTGCTGGTGCTGCGGTCTCCTAACGCCCAGGTGGCGGCAGCCCTGTCCGGCATGGCGCAAGGGGTCGGCTACACCATTGCCGCCATTGCTCCATTGATAATGGGCATCCTGCACGAACTTACCGGCGATTGGAACGCCGTGGCCGCGCTATTCCTGCTGCTGCTCTTGGGCTCGGGATACTTTGCCCTGCATGCCGGACAGTCACGCTACATCCAGGTAGACCCGCAGGCAGGCTGAACCGACAGACCGTTGCGCACGAGCAACTGCATCGGCCACACACAATGCCGGCCTCCTTGGAAATACGGCCCACGCGTGGCTTTTACACACTTTTTGATACCAACTTTCTACGCGCATGCTAGACGGCTATTTATGCGCCCCCTATTATTAGGTCGCCTGTCCGAGGAACAGGTGTTGCCTGCAAAAGCCGGGCTCGCCTTCAAAACTACATCAAGGAGTCGTCGCCATGGGTATCATCAGCATGATCATCGTTGGGCTTATCGTCGGACTGATTGCCAGGGCCATCATGCCGGGGGAGCAGAAGATGGGCATTATCATGACCATCATTCTGGGTATTGTCGGTGCGTTGGTTGCTGGTTATTTGGGTGTTGCAGTGGGATGGTACGAAGCCGGTGAGAGCGCAGGCTGGATCGCCTCGATTATCGGAGCGATAATCGTGTTGTTCATATACGGGCTGATCGTCAAAAGATCTTAGCCTTGCAGTATCGGACGGCTCGGTTGAACCATAGCCGCCCGAATCAAAACGTTATTGCGGCGCGCGCCCGACAACATCGCGTGCGCCAGGTTGATTAGGTAAGGGTCCACGTTTGCTTCGAACGTGTACGTGTCCGCCTCGTTCGCGCGAAAATTGCCTGGCCTCGCTACAATGAGGGAGGATCCCGGCATGTACGGAGGCACCGTGACAACAACCCGATACCAACATCTCTACACCGCATCGCGGTTTTGGAAGAAGCTGGCCAAACAAGCTGCAGCAGTCGGCCGCGGTACGCTCGAAAAAGCCTTATACCTGTACTACGCCGCACAAAGCCCCAACACCCCGGCTTGGGCCAAACGCGTCATCTACGGCGCGCTCGGCTACTTCATTCTTCCTCTGGATGCCATCCCCGACTTGGCGCCTTTCATTGGCTACACAGACGACCTCAGTGTCATGGCTGCGGCGCTTGCGACGGTCGCTTTTTACGTCACGCCCGAAGTCAAGGCACAGGCGCACGAAAAACTCGTCCAGTGGTTGGGTCCCCGAGTAAGCGCCACCACGACACAGGCCAAATCCTAAACAATGCGCGACGGCGGTTCGTTCAAGCAAGCCTGGCTTACTGAAACCCTGCGGGTGCGCGAGGCCTACTGGGGACAATTGCAAGACAGTACCGAGGTAAGAAGAGCCTTAACCGAGGGCGGAACATTCGCACAGCGATTGATACTTCGCGCGGAATTTCTGGGCCAGCGCGAGAAATTGAATGAAGTCATTGAGCAGTGGACTACGGTGGCGCAATGGGCGCTGGCGGTCATGTTCTTCGTGGCAATACTGGCTGGGATTGGCACCGGGCTGGGTGCACTCGGCGACGGCGTCAGATCCGTCAACCTGCTGCTCGCGCTGGCCACCATGCTTGGTCTGCATGCCGTGTCACTGATTTTGTGGCTCGTTGGCATGGGGGTTCAAACGCGTGAAAATGGCCCCTGGCTGGGGCGCATATGGCTTGCCGTAACCCGCAAACTGGCCAGGGGACCGAATGCAGGCTTGGCGCCCAGGGCGCTGATCGGCCTGCTTGGCCGCAATGGCGCATTGCGCTGGGTATTGAGCACGGTCAGCCATCTGCTGTGGCTGGTGGCACTGATCAGTTTATTAGGCACCCTATTGATATTGCTATCTGCGCGGCGATATACGTTCAACTGGGAAACCACCTTGCTGTCGCCCGACGCGTTTGTTGCCCTGACCAAATCCCTGGGCTGGTTACCCCAACAGCTTGGATTCGCCATACCACCTGACGCATATATCCGCATCAGCGACGGCCTGCATACCCTCCCCGCCGAGATGCATGCCTTGTGGTCAGGCTGGCTGATTGGCTGCGTGCTCGTATACGGTATTATTCCTCGCTTTATCGCCGCGGGGTTCAGTGCGGTCATTGCCCGCCGGGGAGTTCGTATGGCCTCGGTGCTGGACACCACGCTGCCTGGTTACGCTAACTTGCGACCACGGCTCATGCCCGCTAGCGAAAGCATAGCGCCCGATGCCAGCCCGGGACCTCAGGTTCATTACGCGGCAACCACGCAGTCAAGCTTGAGCTTTACCGGCCCGGCCGTGCTGATTGGCCTTGAGCTTGCCTCAACGACGACCTGGCCCCCAGCTCGGTTGCCTGATGACGTCCACAATGGCGGCATCATCGACAACAGGACTCAGCGCCACGCACTCCTCGATCAACTTCATAAGCAGCCAGTCGAGCGATTGTTGATTGTCTGCGACGCCTTCCAGACGCCCGATCGAGGGATATTGGCGTTTGTATCTGAGCTGGCCGCCTATGCAAAAGAGCTTCGCGTGGCCCTGGTTACCGAACCCCATTCAACATCGGTCGAGACGGCTCGTCACATCGCCTGGCGCGCCCAGCTTGCGGACATCGGCATGCCTGCCCAACAACTTTTCACCGCTCTAGACCCGGCGCTGGCATGGCTGGCTGGAGCCTCCGACGACAAACATGAAGCTTCCTGAGTCCCGCGATACCCTGCGGCTGGCGGTCGTCGGTCACACCAATACCGGCAAGACATCGCTCTTGCGCACCCTCACCCGAAACCCCGATTTTGGCCAGGTGCAGGACAATCCCGGCACCACCAGGCATGTTGAAGGCGCGCGACTCGCAATCAATGGTAGGCAGACGGTCGAGCTATACGATACGCCGGGGCTGGAAGACGGCATGGGATTGCTGGACTATCTCGATCAATTAAGCCCTCCTTCGCAGCGGCGCGACGGCCCTGACCGGCTGGCTGTGTTCTTGGACTCTCCCGAAAGCCAAGGGCGATTCGAACAGGAAGCCCGCGTACTGCGGGCACTGACGGATTGCGACGCGGGACTGTATGTCATAGATGTCCGTGATCCGGTGCTGGGAAAGCACCGCGACGAGCTCGCCATACTCGCACTGTGCGGTCGCCCTATTCTTCCCATCCTTAACTTTCTGCATAGCCCGCGCCAACGGACCGAAGAGTGGCGCGCGGCCCTGTCCCGACTGGGACTGCACGCAGCGGTGGAATTCGATTCCGTTGCACCTCCTCTGGATGGGGAAACGCAGCTCTATGACAAGCTCGCCCTGCTGCTTGACACTCACGCAGGCCTACTCGGCGCGCTGAAAGAGAATGTTCTCGAGCAAAGAGACCTTCGTCGCAAGGACGCCTTACGCCTGATCGCCGAGCTGCTGGTTGATGTGGCGGCGCTACGACTTACCTGCAAACCAGACGAAGCCAGCGTGCACGCCGCCAGCGAAACGCTGCGCGACCAGGTGCGCGTCCGCGAATCCACCTGCGTTCGCGCCCTGCTTGAACGCTATAACTTTCGCCTGGAAGACTTTGCCCAGCAAAGCTTTCCCTTGCAGGGCGAGCGCTGGGGCATGGACCTCTTCCATCCCCAGGCGCTAAAGGACATGGGAATCCATGTAGGAAAGGGAATGGCGGCGGGCGCCGCGGCGGGCGTCACCGTCGATCTGTTTACCGCGGGACTCAGTTTGGGCGCAGCGGCGTTGACAGGCGCCATTGCCGGGGGTCTCTGGCAAAGCGCCAACCGACTTGGCAAGCGTGTCATCGGACGCGTGCAGGGCTACCGTGAAATCACGGTGGACGATGCCGTGCTCCGCCTACTTGCCGTGCGTCAACTTGCTTTGCTTGAAGCCCTACAGCGTCGCGGGCATGCCGCGCTCGCGCCCATTGTCATCGATCCGCTCGCATCCACTGCGGATTTGTCGGTGGCCAGCCCGGCCGGCGAGTCGGACGAGTCGCGGCCTGAACTTCCGTACCGTATTGAGGGCGCTGCGGGCAACAGACTGCGATCGGGCAAGCTTCCCGACGCGCTGGCCGAAGCGCGAAGTCAGCCCGGCTGGTCGAGCCTCTCGGCTGACTTCGTCGAGGACAGCCCTCGGCGCGACGAGGTAGTGCGAACTCTTGCCAAGTGGCTGGACTACTGATTTATCTAGCACTCACTACGCAGATGTGTAATATATGCCCTATGAGCACGAAAGACGATACCAGCCCAGTTTCTGACTTCCACCCCCAAGCCGACGATAAAGAACGCAGCGCGCCAGCCAGGCGCGTCACGCGCTCCCGCTCCGCAAAAACCACTCGCGAGAACATATTGCGGGCGGCCAAGAAAATTTTTTCCAAGGATGGGTACGACGGCGCTAGGGTCGAAAAAATCTCCAGGGCGGCCAAGTCGTACGACAGCCTTATCTACTATTACTTTGGCAGCAAGGAAAAATTGTTCGTCGAGGTTCTGGAGGGCGCATACAAAGATATGTTCGAGGCTGAAAAAAACCTTGAACTCGACCACGACGATCCCGTTGGTTCTTTACGCAGGATCATTGAGTTTCCGTTTAGGTACTATCTTGCCAATCCGGAGATCATCACCTTGCTGGGCACCGAGAACCTGCAAAAAGGCAAGCATATCGCCAAGTCACGCACGGCCGATCAGTACGCGCTACCCTTCATCAGCATCCTGGAAGATGTCGTGCGCAAGGGCGTTGAACTTGGGCATTTCCGCGAGGGCGTCGACTGCCACAAGCTGTATATGGCAATGACCGCCCTGGGCTACTTCTATGTGTCCAACCGCTATACCTTCTCCGCGTTCCTGAGTACCGACCTGATGGAAACAGAGCGGATTGAGGCGTGGGCGGCCTATATCAGCAATCTGCTTTTGGACTCGGTACTCAAGAAGTAAGCCTTATATGGCCTTGAGCTCGCGAAGCTCGGCAATTTTCGCGGCGTCCAGGCCCAATTCAGACAGAACGTCTTCGGTGTGCTGGCCAAGCTCGGGAGGTGGCGCGTTGTACTGAACTGGAGATTCCGAAAGCCTCATGGGACTGGCGACGGTTCCTACCTTGCCATAGCGAGCGGAATCAATTTCGACCCGAATCTGGCGCGCCTTCACTTGCTCATCTTCGAATACGCGGTCAACCGTATTGATGGGTCCGCACGGAAACCCGTGCTTGTTGGCCAGATCACACCATTCGTCGATGGTCTTGTGCGCCATATGCTCTTGCAAAACAGGAATAAGTGCGTCGCGATTAAGCACACGCTGCGCATTGGTGACGAATAGAGGGTCCGAAGCTAGCTCGGGGCATCCTGCCGCCAGGCACAGGTTGACGAATTGAGTGTCGTTGCCGATTGCGAGCATCACATGACCATCGGCACAGGCAAAGGGCTGGTATGGCACGATGGAAGGATGGGCGCTGCCCAGTCGTCCCGGCACCTGGTTGCCAATCAGGTAGTTGCTGGCCTGATTGGCCAGCATGGCGACCTGCACGTCAAGCAGCGATACGTCGATGTGCTGACCCATGCCCGTACGGCCTCGTTGATGCAGGGCAGCCAGAATGGCCGATGTGGCATATAGGCCAGTGAGGATGTCCACAACTGCCACACCCACCTTTTGTGGCCCTCCGCCCGGCACATCGTCGGCTTCACCGGTAATGCTCATCAGGCCGCCCATCGCCTGAATCAAGGCATCGTATCCCGGTCTCGTGGCATAGGGGCCGGTTTGTCCGAACCCGGTCACCGAACAATAGATCAGGCGCGGATTGATTTGAGAGAGCGTTTCGTAATCCAGACCGTACTTTTTCAGGCCGCCTACCTTGTAGTTCTCGACCAGGATGTCGGCTTTTTTGACGAGCTCAAGCAATACGCTGCGACCCGCCTCGACTGTGAAGTCGAGAGTGATGGAACGCTTGCCCCGGTTACAGCAAAAAAAATAAGCAGCATCGCCGGCCACACCGTCTGCATCTTTGGCGAATGGAGGCCCCCAACGCCTGGTGTCGTCGCCCGTACCCGGACGCTCGACCTTGATGACATCGGCGCCAAGATCCGCCAGATTCTGTGTGGACCAGGGCCCCGCCAGGATACGAGACAAGTCCAGTACCACGATGTCCTGCAATGCTGCTGTCATGACGCTATCGACCCTATCAATGCTTTTCGATCACCGGCAGTTCTGTAGCCGGTGGTGTGTTTCGACTGCGCTGGCAACGCACGATGCCGTCGATAATCACCATGCCTATGCCGGGCAGGTCGCCGAGTTGAACGCTTTCGAGCAGCGTCGACGCCGCAGTATGCTGCGCGCGATCCATAATAACGAAATCCGCGGCACGCCCCACCTCGATCAAACCGCAGTCCAGGTCGCGCATACGAGCGGTGTTACCGGTTGCAAAGCAGAAAGCAATCTCGGCCGGAATATCCGCCAGGCTGGACAGCTGCGAAACCATGCGCAATATTCCCAGAGGTTGAACACCCGAACCTGCTGGACCATCGGTACCAAGAATGACTCGATGCAAGCACTTAAGCTCGTGCGCATGGCGGGCGGTGAGTATGGCGATGCGTTCGTTACCGTTGTGAACGATCTCTATCCCGCGATTCGATCGCTCACAAAGCTCGCACACATGTTTATAAGGCAGGGCGGTGTGGCCACCGTTGATGTGGCCGATGATGTCCGCGTCAGCTTCGAGCACGACATCCTTGTCGATCAGGCCCGAACCGGGAATAGAGGGCCCGCCCGTATGGATCGTGCTTTGGATGCCGTATTTGCGAGCCCACTCGACCATCTGGCGCGCTTCGTCTCCGGCCTTGACACTGCCCAGGCCTATTTCCCCCAGCAATTTCACTCCAGCGTCCGCCAGATCCTTGAAGTCGGATTCAACCATGCCTTTTTCGATGACCGGGGCTCCCGCAAGCACCTTCACACCACCAGGACGCGCATTCTCGTACGCACGCTGCGAAGCGATGGCCAGGGCCTTGAGGCCGACAATATCCTTGGGTCGGCCAGGGTAGTGCACTTCGCCGGCCGAGATCATGGTGGTGACGCCGCCGTTAAGCGAAGAGTCGATCCATCCGAGCTGACCCTGACGCGGAGTCCAGTCTCCGGCTACGGGGTGGACGTGCGAATCGATAAGACCCGGTGTCAGGGTTGTGCCCCGACAATCGATAACGGTATTCGCCCCTTCGACGTTGCAGTCGGCGTATTTTCCCACCGCCGAAATGCGGCCGTCATTAACAACAATAGTGTCGGCATCAAGGATGGGATTGTCGAGATCGCCCGACAATAGCAAGCCGATGTTCTTGATGACGACTTTTCCTGACTTTTCTGGTGCGGCGGCGGTGGCCATAGTGATCTCCTCTGTATCTGACTATCTCGAGCCCCTCTGTGCGGCCACCTGTTGATTTCTTCAGGATGCACGCAGTGGGGGCACGAAAAATTTGCTTAGCGCAGGCCGTCCTCGCCCTTGATTTCGGACACCTGCAGACCGCCTACACGAGGCAAGGGGCGGCCGGAATCGGTGACGGCGACGGCCACGACAATCTCATTGGCTCGCGGTGCATCGGACACTCGCGCTTCGACCGCATCAAAGTGGCTGCGCACAAAGGCTGCGTCCTTGTGCCCCAACGGTACGTCAATGGCTGACCCAATTCCGCCCATCTTCTTGGATGAAGGCACCAGGGCTGCGCCTTTTTGCACGGCCTTGCGCAGTGGTGCACCCAGCTTCGGATGCAGGATGGCCGCCGCATGCTCGAGTTCGCCGGATTCACCGACAATCGCGGCCTTGCCGTAACTTTCGGCTTGCTCGGGCTGAATTCCCAGCGCCTTGACACATTGTTCACCCAACAGACCACCAAGCTCTTCACCGATGGCGATCAGCTCGTCCAGATTTTCGGAATAGCGACCTGCATATGGATTCTCGATGACCGCCATCGCCACCGCCCGACGCGTTGGCGGCTCGATCTGCTTGCCCATCTCGATGCGGGTCTCATCCACTACCACAACCGTTTTACGAATCTTTGCTGACATGTCTTTTCTCCTGATCCTTTGCTTAACGCAATCCGTCGTACTTGCTGATCTGTTCGGGTCGTAGTCCCCCGACTCGCTGATGTATCCGCTCGCCCGTCGCCATGACCAGTATGAAGACGAGCTCGTCTGCAGCCGGAGCACCGGGCACATGCACCTCCATGGCATCGAAATGCCCGCGGACATAACTGGCAGTAACGTGAGTAAGAGGTACGTCCAGCTTGGTGCCCGGGCCGCCTACTTTCTTGGTAGATGGCACGATGGACAATGCACGGCCATTTTCAAGCCCTTTGGGTACCGAGCCCTGACCCTGCTTGTAGGCGGAGCGGTCTCCCTTCCAGCCCAGAAGCTCGCGCATTGCGTAGCCACCCGGTACGTGCCATAACGCACCATGCTCGAGCTCGCCGGCTCCCCCCACAATCGATCCCTTGCCATAACTTTCGATATCGTCGGCTTGCACACCCATCGCCGCAACCAGGCGCTGCGCCATATCCAGACCGACATCATTCAAGGCATCCATCATGGGAACAATGTTCTCTTCGTAGCGCCCAGCGTAAGGGTTCTTGAGTACAGCGGCCACCGCGCCGCGAATAAGCGGTTTCTTTCCTGCCGGGCCGAATTCGTGGAAGATGGTTTCCACCTCGGTCAGAACCCGACGTACCTCGATCAAATCAGACATGACTATCCTTATGTACTTTGTTTTCGGCGGAGCCCTGCGGCTCTGCGACAAGCTGAAAATCCAGCCGCGGGGCTGTCCCCGGCGGCTCTTGATGGGTAGGTTCGCCGACCTCGCCGACGACTCGTACCGACCCTTGAAGCATCAATACTGCACTATGAATTAATTTCTGGGAATGCAAATGCCGGGCGAACTCCGCGCCCGCGTCCAGTGCAAAGTCGATCGCGGGCCGCGGCAGAGCGTCCACTTGCACCGTGACGAGCAGCGAACCCAGATCGGTATCGTCCTTGAGTGTGTCGGCAGGGGCGCGGTGGATACCAACATGATCGACATTCACGTGGTTGGCAATCAAGGTGGCGGCGACATCGGCGACCGCGGCAGACGATGCCAGAACGGTTACGCTGTCTGCGATTCCCAAGCTCTGGCTGCGTCCTCTCCAGCCACTGGTCGCAATTCCGCGTACCGGCAAGTCCGCGGAAATTTCAAACGTCCCGTCCAGCTCAATATTCTGGCCCTGATAACGCCCCAGATCCGAGAAAAGTCCAACCCGATAGCATTCGCCGGCAGCGACATGTAAAGCAATATCGCCTCCGTTATTGACGTACGCACGGCGTATGCCCTTGCGTGGTACAAAAAACCTGATGAGATCTTCAGCCACGGAGCCGGCCACTGCAGCCATTGGCGTGACAAACACGCGATCCATATAGGGCCGGCACGCGTCGAGCATGCGATTGGCGATGGCGCCATGGACTGTGGAGTTGGCCTGAGCCCTGGCTCGCAATAGCGGGAGCTCTGTCACCAGCTCGGGAAGGATTTGAGTGAAGCGCTCCCAACTGTCGGCCAGCGCACCTTCGACGGCCTCGGTGTCGCCCTCAACGCCAACAATGATGTCAATGGGACCGTGCTGGAAATGCCAGCGTCCGTCGTCCAGCATCGAACGCGATGCGCCCGATGCATGGACGACCGGCTCATTGGCAACCGCAGGCATCCACTGGCTCATGAGGCATTCCGTCGGGCTGCTAGCCCAGGACGGGCTTGCCCGCGATTGGCCATGGGCTGGCAGCATCGACCCAGTTGATGATTTGGTGGTTCGCCTTGGCCAGAACCTCGTTGATGGACTGAACATCGTCGATGTGCCCACCCAGTCGCTGGTAATCGTCAAGCCTCATGCTGAACTCGATCGGAGCAACGATGGCTGGCGTGGGCACGTAACCAAAGGAATTGTCCGGCATGCGCATCACGTCGACCATGACCGTAATGCCGCCGCCCGCCCAGATATACGCGGGAGCTCCCCCGCAAGTCACGTTGACCAGTGCTTTCTTGATCGAATTTGTCAGCCAGATGGGGTTCTCGGTAACGCCCGCGCGCAACGACCCTCCCGCACCGCCCAGGAACAGGACGCTGGCCAAGGAAGGCTCACAATTTTCACCGATTCGGTCGACCGTCTTCTGCAGTGGCTCGGGCATGGGCTTGCGCTGCGGCTGCAGAGCATCGTCAAGCTCGAAGTATTCGGCATGCTCGCCCGTCGTGGATGTGATCAGCAGACGCAGGCCAGGTTTGGCCACTTCGGGGTCGAAGCCCTCAATAATGGAAAGCGGATCGGAGATGTCGGTACCGCCCCAGCCGTTACCCGGATTGGCGACCTGGAAATAGCGTCCCGGGGTGGATTTTCGGCCCTTCATCTTGATTCCGGAGGGCGGGATATCCAGGCAGCGGCCCGCTTGGTGCTCGGTAAGTACACCTGTGATGTGATCGTCGACCACTACCACTTCGTCAGCGTGGCCAAACCACTGTTTCGCGAAGATACCGATGGCGGCCGAACCGCAACCCACACGCATGCGCCTTTCTTCGACGCCGTCCACTATAGGGGCCTTGCCGGCTTGCACCACAAGCTGTGCTCCACCATCGATGCTTAGCTCGACTGCCTGTTTATTGCCCAGCGCCATCATCATGTCGCAGGTGACACGGCCTTCTTTCTTGCTGCCGCCTGTCAGGTGGTGAACACCGCCCAAGGACAACATCTGCGAACCGTATTCGGCAGTGGTGACGTGGCCGACGATCTCGCCCTTGTGACGGATGTTGGACTGTTCCGGCCCGAGATAGCGGTCGGTGTCGATTTTTACCTTGAAGCTGCAGTAGCTGAATATACCTTCGGTAACGACCGTCACCATGTCAACGCCATTGGCCTTGGACGAGACAATGAAGGGTGCCGGCTTGTAATCGGGGTATGTCGTGCCCGACCCGACTCCGGAAACGAACAGGTCCGTTTCGGGGTCTTCGGCCACGGCCACCGAGTTGGCACTTGCCTGCTGCTCGGATGCGGCCTCGAGCGCCGGGGGCGCGGGCGGCCCGACGGGACGGCGCATGATGACCACAGGGTCGATACGAGTCAGCACGCCGTCGACGTTGCCCCAGCGGTCACAAGCACCGGTACGCCCTTCGGTAATCTGACACAGAACAGGACAGGCGTTGCACTCGACCTTGTTGGAGGCCATCTTGGCACTGCGGGGCTTGGATTTCTCAAGCACAGTGGGGCCTGGGGTGGACGGCATGGTGTCGTCCAGGTTGTCGGAGCTGTGATCCACTTTGGTATGTTCGGTCATAGCCGAAGACTCCTTGGCTTTCGCGTCGCGCCGGCACAAGCCGCCGACTGATGAAATTGAATATAGTGCTTACTATAAATTGTAGTAGTTACTACATTTAGAGCCTGATGTTATCCCAAAAGCTTTCTAGCGACAAGACAGTTTCAACCCTTATCGCGCCCGCGGCTAGTGCCGACCCGGGCATGCTCTTGAAAATCGTTTATCTACGCAAGCGCCTTTCTTCCGGCCAAAAGAGCGCAAAGCTGCTCCACCGTGAGCACCTCTCCAAATAAGGTCTGGATGTTGTTCAGGGTGGCATTGTGCTCGTCATCCGTTAGGGTCGCGTTGGCATCGGCCAGAAAGATGACCTGATAATTGCGCTGGGCGGCATCCCGGGCAGTACTTTCCGAGCAGCAATTGGTCATGGTGCCCGACACAATGACGGTGTCAATGCCACGCTCGCGCAGAAGGCTATCCAGTTCGCAGGTGCCCGGCACGAAGCCGCTGAAGCGTGTCTTGTCCATGATGACGTCCTGTGGATCGACGTCCAGCTCAGGCCACAGTTCGAACTCCGGTGAGCCACGTGTAAAGGCAATTTGTTTAGTACTCGCTACATTATTTTGCACATGAAGGTTGTGCAGACCGAGATGAAACCTCTTTTGCCCTGCAGTGCGGCCGCTGGGCTACTCAGGAAGCCGGCGCAACACGCTGCGCACGACGGTATCGGTAATGACGGACTTCCAATGATCGAGCTCGCCCTTTCCGCGCAGGTCGGAGTTCAGGAAAACGCTGAGCGTGTAGCGATTGGATAAATAGAAGTACCCCAGCGCAGCGATCTCTATGTAAAGGTCGCGCGCATGTTTGTCTGCCCGAAACACCCCTTTCTCCACCCCGGAACGCAATACGTCTTCGAGGATCGCCACCGCAGGCGACGACAACTCACTGGCACGGGCCGACTTCTTGATATGGCGTCCCTTGAGCAGATTCTCGCTGTTGAGCAAGGTGATGAATTCGGGATGATCCAGATAGTACTGCCACACAAAATGAACTATCGTCGTCAGAGCCGAGACAGGCTCATTAAGGTCGATGTCGATCCGGGCTTCAGCCTCGTTCATTTTTTCGTAGGCCGTCTCCAGTACTTCGACAAACAATTGCGCCTTGCTGCCGAAGTAGTAATAGATCATCCGGTCGTGAGTACCCGAGAGCCGGGAAATTCTTTCGACCTTGCCATCGGTAAATCCATTGCGCGCAAATACGCGCGTGGCTGCCTTGAGAATGGCCTCGCGGGTTTTATGAGCCCGCATTTGCGTGGCCGCATGCGCCTTGCTCCGCCCCCCCTCACCTCCGGCCCTTCCAGGGGAACCGGTTTTTCGGGGGATTTTCTTCCGTGGAGTATCGGTCGACATGGCGCAGGTTTTGGGGGTTGACACCCTTGTGGATTCTACCCAACATAGAAATGTAGTCAACACCGAAAAATTTGGTGTTTACTACATTTCTGCAATGCACTACGATAGCCCCGAAAACATTGTAAATCTTTACGCCTGATAGGTTCTTCTCATGACTCACGTCGTAACCGAAGCTTGTATCCGATGCCGTTATACCGATTGCGTCGACGTCTGTCCCGTCGACTGTTTCCATGTTGGCCCCAACTTCCTGGTCATCGATCCCGACGAGTGCATTGACTGCGCCGTCTGCGTACCCGAATGCCCGGTCGAAGCCATTTACGCCGAAGAAGATCTTCCCGAAGATCAAATGCACTTCATCGAGATCAATGCCGAGCTCTCTCAGCAGTGGGAAGTCATCTCTCGCAGCGTTGGGCCCCTGCCGGATGCCGAAGAATGGAAGGATAAAACCGGTAAGCTCGACCAGCTGGAGCGCTGATCGCATTCCCATTCAAAACTACCTCACGAGTCCAACCATGCACAAGAATTGGATCGCCGGCCAGTGGCTCGGCAGCGACAACGTTCAGCAGAATCTCAATCCATCCGATCTGTCTGATGTGGTGGGCGAGTACGTGCGCGCCAGCGCCCATGACGTTGAACAGGCAATCGCGTCGGCCCATGCCGCATGGCCCACTTGGTCACTCAGCACTCCTCAGCAACGTTTTGACGCCCTCGACATGGTGGGTTCCGAACTTCTTGCACGAAAGGCCGAGCTCGGCGAGCTCCTGGCTCGCGAGGAAGGAAAAACCCTGCCCGAAGCGATCGCCGAGGTTGGGCGCGCCGGTCAGATCTTCAAGTTCTTTGCCGGAGAAGCCCTTCGCCTTGAGGGCGAAGCAGTGGCCTCGGTCAGGCCGGGCATACAGGTCGAAGTCTCTCGCGAGCCCATCGGTGTCGTGGGCATCATCACACCCTGGAACTTCCCCATTGCCATTCCGGCCTGGAAAATTGCACCCGCACTGGCGTATGGCAACTGTGTCGTCTTCAAACCGGCCGATCTGGTGCCCGGCTCCGCCTGGGCGTTGTCCGAAATCCTCAGCCGCAGCGGACTGCCCGAGGGAGTCTTTAATCTGGTCATGGGGCGCGGCTCGGTCGTGGGTGCGGCTTTTATTGAAGACCCACGCGTAGAGGCCATCACCTTTACCGGCTCTGTCCCCACCGGCCGGCAGGTGCTGGAGCAGGCAGCCGCACGTCGCAAGAAAGTACAGCTTGAAATGGGAGGCAAGAATCCCCTGGTTGTGCTGGATGATGCCAACCTCGAAACGGCACTGGATTGCACCATTCAAGGCGCATTCTATTCCACGGGACAGCGCTGTACCGCCAGCAGCCGCATCATCGTTCAACGCGGCATTTATGATCAGTTCACGAGCGAGCTGGCGCGGCGCACTCAAAACCTCCGAGTTGGCCACGCCTTGCGGGCCGACACGCAGATCGGCCCGGTCAGCGAAGCCCCGCAGCTCGAACAGAACCTTTCCTACATCGACATTGGGAAGCAAGAGGGCGCCCGTCTGCTCTGTGGGGGTGAACGTCTTGAGCGCGACACCGAAGGCTTTTATTTCAGTCCGGCCGTGTTTGCCGACGTGGATAGCCGCATGCGCGTGGCGCAAGAAGAAATCTTCGGTCCCGTCGCTACGGTAATCCCAGCCGATGACTACGAACACGCCTTGGCTCTGGCTAACGATACGGAGTTCGGCCTCAGCTCCGGCATCTGCACCCAGTCGCTCAAACACGCCACGCATTTCAAGCGTTCCGTGCAGGCCGGCATGGTGATGGTCAATGTACCGACGGCCGGAGTCGATTACCACGTGCCGTTCGGCGGACGAAAAGGTTCAAGCTACGGCCCTCGCGAACAGGGACGCTACGCACGCGAGTTCTTCACCGTCGTCAAGACCGCGTATACGGCGGCTTGACCGGCATGCTTGCTCCAGGCCATAGGGATGTAGCGCAGCTCAAATGAGACAAGGCGGCCTCGGCCGCCTTGTCTCTTGCATCGGGTAATGCGTAAAGGACCGAAGATGCAGCCCGTTTACAGTGCATCGACGCCTGCAGCATGAGCCTGTTCGTCGGCGTGATACGACGAGCGAACCATGGCGCCAACTGCCGCGTGCGTGAAGCCCATTTCGTAGGCTTCGCGCTCGAACATCGCGAAGGTGTCGGGATGCACATAACGCAGGACCGGCAAGTGATGCTCGGAGGGTTGCAGGTACTGCCCGATAGTCAGCATATCGACGTTATGCGCCCGTAAGTCGCGCATGACTTCAAGGATCTCTTCGTCCGTTTCGCCCAGGCCCAGCATCAGACCCGACTTGGTCGGAACGTCCGGGTGCAAAGCCTTGAACTCCGACAGCAGCTTTAGGGAATGCTGATAGTCGGAACCCGGACGAGCCTGCTTGTACAAACGAGGAACTGTTTCGAGATTGTGGTTCATGACGTCGGGTGGACCGCCGTTGAGTATCGCCAGGGCGCGGTCCAGACGACCACGAAAGTCGGGCACGAGCACTTCGATTCGCGTAGAGGGCGACAGTTCGCGCACCTTTTGAATGCACTCGACAAAATGCGCGGCGCCTCCATCGCGCAAGTCGTCGCGGTCGACCGATGTGATGACCACATACGACAGCTTCAGCGCGGCAATGGTACGGGCGAGATTGACAGGCTCATTCGGATCGAGCGGATCGGGGCGGCCATGCCCCACATCGCAGAAGGGGCAGCGGCGCGTGCATTTGTCGCCCATGATCATGAAGGTGGCCGTGCCTTTGCCAAAGCATTCGCCAATATTGGGACAGGAGGCCTCTTCGCACACCGTATGCAAATTGTGCTCGCGCAAGATGCGCTTTATGTCGTAAAAGCGCGAGCCCGGCGAGGCGGCCTTGACGCGTATCCACTCGGGCTTTTTCAGGCGCTCGGCCGGAATGATCTTGATGGGTATGCGCGAAGTCTTTGCGTGTGACTTCTGTTTTTGGCTCGGATCGTAGCCCGCGGCACCGGTCGCTTCGTGGGCGACGGACCGGTCAATAGGTGTAGTCATACCTGTTCCCAATAGTATCGCCGCACCGAACAGGTGCGACCAACAGGCATTTTAACGCTGATCGCCGACCGGGTCGAAATCCCCGTCCTTTGCGGAGGCGGTGTTTGCCTTGAGCCGGCACCCGTCTCATAATAGCCTTACGTCCACATACCAGCCGTACGGAGCCGACGCCATGGAACGACTGTCCAGCGCCACCTTGCATCACGTGCCCGACCATATCGTTCGACCTGCCTACGCCCGACAGGACATGCCGATACGAATCGTCCACCTGGGTGCCGGCGCATTTCACCGCAGCCACCAGGCCGTCTATACCGACGACATCATGCAGGCAGGCGAAGAGCTCTGGGGTATTTTGAACGTCAGCCTGCGCAACCCGGCCATTACCCATGCTCTTGAACCGCAGGACAGCCTTTATACCCTGCTGGTTCGGCACGATGAACGCACCCAGGCACGGCTCATCGGCAGCATAGCCCGAACCGCCTACCTGCTCGACGAGCGTAATACAGTGATCGATACCCTGACGTCCCCCGACACGCAGGTCGTAACGCTCACCATCACACCCCGCGCTTATTACTACGACGCCGACAACGACCTGCTCGATGTCGATCATCCCGATATCCGCTTCGACTTTAATTCGCCTCACAATGCCGGGACGGCGATAGGCATACTTGCCTGGGCCATCTATCAGCGCAAGCGGCTGGGCCTTCAGCCGCTCACGCTACTTAGCTGCGACAACATGCCATCCAATGGCAAGGTACTGCAACGCGTTCTGGAGCACTATATAGATCGCATACAACGTGACGTGGGCGATCGCGAATTGCTCCAGCACTTTCTGGACCGCTATGCATGCCCCTGCTCTCTGGTCGATCGCGACACCCCGGTCGTCCGTGCTGCCGACATCGCCGAAACCGAAACGCTACTGGGCTTGCACGACGCGGCTCCCGTCATTACCGAGCCTTTCTCGCAGTGGGTCATTCAAGACTGGTTTTCTTCCGGACGTCCGGCATGGGAGCAGGCCGGCGCGATCTTCGCGCCTCATGTCCAGCCGTATGAGCAGATGCACGAGCGCCTACTGGGTGGCGCTCAGTGTGCACTGGCATATCTGGGCACTACAGCGGGCTACAAGACAGCCCATGAAGCCATGCGGGTGCCCGACTTCGCCCAGTTCCTCGACGATCTCATGATCGAGGCCGCCGGCACCTTGCCCCGGCAAGCCAAACCGGCTTGGCAGGACTACAAAGACCGGCTGCTGCATCGCTTTCAAAACTCAGCCATCGAACGGTCAATTTCTCAAATGGCGATCGACGGTACTCTGGTCCTGCCGGGCGCCATCATCGAACCCATGGCAATTCGTTTGTCTCACGGAATGTCCATCGACCGTCATGCCTTGGTAGTGGCGGCGTGGATACGCTGCCTCACCGGCCTCAACGAACGGCTTGAAGAGCTCTTTATCAACGATCCCCTGCGCGAAGAGCTTCTGCAAGCCGTCGACAAGGCAGGAGGCCGCCGAGCCAGTCCACACGATCTGGTCGACGCCGTTATCGCAATCAAGCCCGTGTTCGGCGAATCGCTCCCGCAAGACATCGAATTCGTACGTTGCATCACTGCCGCACTGCAGAGCCTTATGGACAATCGGAGCGCCGGGGCCCTGGCGGCGCTTGCAGCCACCGACTCCGCCCTATAGGTAGGCAGCATTCTGCACTTACAGACTCGTTGCGGGACGTGTCGATTTCGCTGTTGGCACCAGGACTTCTCTTTATAATCCCGCCATGACAACGAAAATACTCATTGTTCGATCTTCATCGCTGGGCGATCTCGTCCACATGCTTCCGGCTGTTTCGGATATCGCGCGGCACGTGCCACAAGCACAGATCGACTGGGTGGTCGAAGAGAGCTTTGCTGAGATCCCGTCGTGGCATCCTGCTGTCCATGAGGTGATCACGGTCGCCCACAGGCGCTGGCGTAAAAGCTGGTGGTCAAGGCAGTCTCGTAAAGAGCGCGCTGTATTGCGCGATACCTTACGTTCGCGACATTACGACGTTGTGCTCGATATGCAGGCCCTGATGAAATCAGTCTGGGTGGTTCGACAAACACGCGGAATCCGTCACGGGCTCGATCGCAAGTCGGCCCGCGAGCCGCTGGCCAGCCTGTTCTATGACGTCAAACACACGGTCAAGTTCTGGCAGCCGGCCATCATCCGGCAACGCGAGCTGGCAGCCGCCACCTTCGGTTACCAATACGAAGGCCCGCCTGACTTCGGGCTGCAGGCGTTTACTGACGGACAGACCATCGAACCGTACGCCGTCATCATGCCCTCCGCCAGCCGCGCCGACAAGCTCTGGCCGTCCGAAGACTGGCAAGCCGTTTTCAACCGCCTCCACGAGCACGGCCTGGGCCTCAAGCTGCTGGCAGGCAATGAAGCCGAGGCCGCTCGAGGCCGCGCCCTGATTGCGGGTCGACAAGACGCCGAGGTCCTGCCCAGGATGAGTCTGACTGACATCGCCCACGTGCTGGCTCGCGCCCGCATCATGGTTGGACTGGACAGCGGACTCACCCATCTTTCAGCGGGACTGGGTCGACCCACCATTGGGATATATAAGGCCTCGACTCCGGTACGCACCCCCTTGCAGGGTCCCGCCTACACGGCAAGCCTGGGTGAACGAGGCAACGCTCCCTCTGCGCAAACCGTACTCAGTGCGATTGAACAGGCACTGGACTACAGCCGGTCCGCGCCCCCCACCACCCAACCTGCTGACGACTCGGGTCCACAGTCGTGAATCGGTTCTTTTATACGGCCAGCGTCCGCCTGCTGGCGCCCGCACTTTTGATTTGGATGGGTCTGCGCGCCCGACGCGCGGGCGGCCAATGGGAGGTGCTGTCCGGACCGCGTTTCGGCCGGTATTCGACGCCCGCGCCTTCACAACGACCCGTGTGGGTTCATGCCGTGAGCCTTGGTGAGACCAGGGCGGCACAGCCGTTGGTTCAGTCATTGCTGGATGCCGGTCACATCGTACTTCTGACCCATATGACTGCAACCGGCAGGGGGGAAGCCAGGCGCATGTTCGGTCCCGCCGTGGAGCAAGGACGCCTCATTCAAGAGTGGCTACCCTATGATTTTCCCGGCAGCGTCCAACGATTTCTGGCCCACTACCGACCTCGCGTCGGAGTGATGATCGAACGCGAGATCTGGCCCAATATCATTGCCACGGCGCGTCGCAAGGGCATCCCCATGGTGTTGGCCAGCGCTCGGTTTTCCGACAATTCCCTGCGCCAGGCGCTACGGGCGGGCAGGGTCATGCGGGAGGCCTACGAAAGCCTGGCTGCCGTCTACGCTCAAACCTTGCAGGACGCACAACGGCTGGAACAGACCGGGGCCATTGCGGTCCGCGTGTCAGGTAATTTCAAGTTTGACGTTTCGCCGCCGCCTGAAGAAGTTGCCCACGGCAAGGCGTTTGCTGCAGCGCTGCCTCGCAAGGTGCTCACTATCGCGAGCACACGCGAAGGAGAAGACGAATTGTTCATCAAGGCCATCGCCCAGCAGCTGAAGCGTTCAGCAGCACTGGGCAATGGCCTGCGAGACGAAGTACTTTTCTGCCTGATTCCACGGCATCCGCAACGCTTTGACGAAGCCGCCGCGCTTTTGCAAAAGGCGGGGATACCCTTTACTCGCCGCAGCCAGTTCGCAGAAGGCGACGGAACTGCCTACAGCAACATCAAGGCTTGCGCCAACGCCATGGTCCTGCTGGGGGACAGCCTGGGCGAAATGCCGCGCTACTATGCAGCCAGCCAGATAGCCATCGTGGCAGGCAGCTTTGCTCCCCTGGGAGGCCAGAACTTGATCGAAGCCTGCGCCATCGGCCTGCCGGTTATTGTGGGGCCTCATACGCGCAACTTCGAGCAGGCCGCCGCCGATGCCATTCAAGAAGGCGCCGCGCTACGGGCGCCTACTCCTGAAAGCGCGATTCAACTGGCCTTGCAATTGCTCGACGACCCGCAGCGTCTGGCGCGCATGGGAGAAGCGGGCGCGTACTGGGTCAAGCAGCACGCGGGCGCCGTCGAGCGTGTGGTGATCGGTTTACAGGAACTTCTGGCGCAGCAAGGTAAACAGTAAGCAGAAATCGGCCGGGCCATGTCCCGACCGATTTCCAGCTTGGGCTACATGCCGTGGTATTTACGGCCAAGTTCAAGTGTCGCGCGGTAGAAACCTTCCTTGCTGCCACAATCGTAGCGCGTACCCTCGTATTCGTAGCCGTAAACGCCTCGAGACTCAAGCAAACCTGCGATGCCGTCGGTTAGCTGAATTTCTCCACCTACTCCCGCCTCGGTGCGGCGCAGATGGTCAAAGATTTCAGGCTCGAGCACGTAGCGCCCAACCACCGCCAGGGTCGAGGGAGCAGCTTCGGGCATGGGTTTCTCGACAATTGCTTCGACCTTGCTGGTCTTGTCGTTAATGCGCGGCCCCGAAATAATGCCGTACTTGTTGGTCTGGCTGCGTTCCACATTATTGATGCCCAACACACTGCCGTTTTGCTGATGAGCCGTTTCGACGAGCTGGCGTGTCACGGGTGTCTCGGCATCGATCAGGTCGTCGGCCAAAATCACGACGAAGGGTTCGTTTCCGACGATGGGAGCCGCACACAGCACGGCATGGCCAAGCCCCAGCGGAGCGGGCTGGCGGGTGTAGATGCAATTGACATACGAAGGTATGACGTTGCGCACCATGTCCAGAAGCTCAGTCTTGTTTTTGGCGGCCAGGTCAGCCTCAAGCTCGGGAGCACTATCAAAATGGTCCTCAATCGCACGCTTGTTGCGACCCGTGATGAAAATAAGATCGGTGACGCCGGCGGCAATCGCCTCCTCCACCGCATACTGAATCAGCGGCTTGTCGAACACCGGCAACATTTCTTTGGGCATGGCCTTGGTGGCCGGTAAAAAACGCGTACCCAACCCCGCCACAGGAAAGACAGCTTTACGTATAGGTTTCATAGCTTGCCAACGTTAGATAAAACGCACCCGATTGTACCTGCGCAAACCACCCATCTACGGCTATTGGCTAGCGCACTGTATGGGGGTTGAGTATTGGTTCGCCCAGGGTGATCAGATTTGAATTGATGGGAGGGCGCTGATTGATCATGCGCCCCGTTTCGCTGGGAGGCACGCCGAAATATCCCTGACCATAGGCAAACAGCCCCACATTGGCCAATACGATCAGCAACAGAAAGAATCGCATGCAGTCCCTTTAATACGCTTGTGACGTCAAGACGGCCAAACGAGCCAAGCCGTCCAATACCGGTGCCTCCAACCATTGCACAGGCTGAAGGGGAAGATGCAGACGGCGACGGGCATCCGCCAGCATCCGATCAACTTCATCACTGACAAGCGGCCACCCCCCGCCTGAAACGTACACGACAGGTGGTGCACCGCAAAGCTCAATCCCGGCCAGCCACTGCCTTAGCAAGCCGCCTGCCTGAGCTGCGGCGACCCCGGTCGCGATGGCCTGATGCGTATGAGTGGGAAAAAGCGCGATATCGCCATAGGCATGCGGGAGATTTGCCGTACCTGTCGTAAGCGCAGCGGTCATCATCTCGGGGCCCGGAAAAATCAGCCCGCCCGGAAATTCAAAGCGTTGCCACCGTTCGGCAGACGCGTGTTGCTCATCGAGGGGCCGCAAGGTATCAATCGTAGTGGCGGTACCAAAGGTTGCGAGCAATGCGGCAGCAGCATCCAGGGGTTGACCGGCACGTCGCTGCTGCTCGTGCCAGGCCAAGCCCAACATCGCCGCCCAACGATCAGCGCCCAACTGCCCCGGCTCACGGTAGCCATTGCGAACACCGAAAGAATCCGGAGCGGACGCGAACCACTTTACGGGACACCCCAACGCTTCTTGGACAAGCGCAGCGGTGTTCGGTCCTGCGACGTTCACGCCAATTGCCGAACTGGGTGGCTGAGGCAGCTCGGATAACCAACGCCTGATGGCGTCCTTGTCGTCAAGCCCAGCCGCGAGCAAGTTACCCGCGCGATGCCCAGAACCTTCTTTCAGCCAATCAAGCTTAATACGCGTGTTGCCCGCGTCAATAAGAACTGTCATGGCGTAAACGTGACCTGGCCCCGGCCTTCGGGTAGCGGCCGGACTGATACCTCGCCGACTGACACCGGAGAGACTCCCGCGGGGGTACGAAGGAGCAGTTGCCCCGATTCATTCACACCGCAGGCAATTCCGGATTGCACTGTCTGGCCGTTGTCCAGGACCACGACATGTTGGCCAGCCAAATGGTCCACTTGGGCATAGCGTTGGGGAAAGGTGCCCATCCCCTCGCGTACAACCGTTGAAAAGGCATCGGCCCAGGCGGTTGCTATGCGCGCAACGATGTCCGCGGCAGGCACGGCGCGCGCGTACTCATCTTCGGCGATCACTTCGGTCCAGTCGGCCACCTGACGATTCAGGGCGTGGCTAAGTGCTCGGGCGTCCTGCAAGTTGATGCCCAAGCCGAGTATGACGACATGATGATCGGGTGAATGCCTGACAGCACCCGATCGGGTCACCTCTACCAGTAAGCCCGCCAGCTTTGAGAACCGCCACTGAATATCGTTGGGCCACTTGAGGGACAATAATGGCCTGTTATCGGGCTCGAGCAGTCCGCGCAAGGCCTCGCACGTGGCGACCCCCGCCAGAGGAGACAAGGCGGGCAACGACCTCGCCGGCAAAAACACATCGAAAGCGCACGAGAACATCAGATTGGCACCCAGCCGGTTCTGCCAGGTACGGCCCGCTCGACCGCGTCCGTTATCCTGCAGGTGGGCGCCCAGCAACCATGGGCGTGGGGGGTGCATCTCGCTACGGGCCAGCTCCAGCAAATCGGCATTGGTGGAACCGGTACGTCCCACCCAATCCACATGCCGGAATCCGGGTAGTGCAACGCGCAGTCGATCCGCCAACGTGGCAGATTCTGGCAAGACAGGTCGCAAAGCGCTATGCATGGTGGTATTCAAGACAAACCCCAGTAACAGAAATCCGGGAACCAAGCATATTGTAGTGAAGGTCTACAATATTCAATCCGTCATTTTCCCAATAACGATGTCCTCTCGTACCGAACTCTCCATTTTTACCGGCCTGGCGGGCGATATCGATTGCGCCATTGATTGGCCCGAGCATACGCCTCGCGGCTGGGCCCTTGTACTGCACCCGCATCCCCTGCATGGTGGTGCGCGCGATAACAAGGTAGTGACCACCATTGCCCGAGCCTGTGTTCAGCACGGCCTTGTCGCACTGCGCCCGAACTTTCGGGGCGTCGGGGGGTCAAACGGCGAGTTCGACAAAGCGATTGGCGAAACCGCAGACATGCACGAACTGCTCAAGCAGTTTGCGCAGCAGCATCCCGACGTTGCCGCGCTTCCGTGGGTGTTGGGCGGTTTTTCATTCGGCACCGCAGTCGCAGCCCAGCTTTATTCCGGCCTGACCGATCATCGCCCGGAGGCGGTCATATTGACAGGCACCGCTGCGCAGCGCTTCACGTTTCGCGACATCAGCTTGCCGGACGACACCTTGCTTGTTCATGGTGAAACCGACGATGTGGTTCCATTGAATGAAGCCATGGAGTTTGCTCGCACACACGAGCTTCCGATGGTGGTGATTCCCGACGCATCGCATTTCTTCCATGGCAAGCTTTTGACCTTGCGCGGGCTCGTGCAGCAACGGCTGGCAGCGATGACGCTAAAGTAACCGCTGCCTATAATGGTGCGCGAAGCGCGTTTCACACCTATTGAACACCGACATTCTTAACATAGACTATCAATGACCACCCACCCGCTAGGCTTTCTGAAAACCGCTTCCCGTAAATTGATCTTGTGCACGGCGCTAGCCTGCACTCCCTTTGTTGCCCATGCGCAAACCGATGCGCCGGCTACCGCCGCGGGAGCACAACCGACCCACGTGGTTGCGGTCAGTGAACTATCCACCATTCCCGTTCCCGACGTACCGGCCCGAGCCTGGCTAACTCTGGACGCCAACAGTGGCCAGGTTATTGGCGCCCTGAACCCAACGCAGCAAGTGGAACCCGCCTCGCTTACCAAGCTGATGGCGGCTTACGTGGTTTTCGATGCCATCAAGAATGGGCGCTTGTCATTGGATCAACAAGTCACAATCTCGGAAAAAGCATGGCGAACCGAAGGCTCGCGCATGTTTGTCGAAGTGAACTCTCAAGTTAGCGTTGACGACCTCCTCAAGGGTGTCATCGTGCAGTCGGGCAATGACGCCACAGTTGCTCTGGCAGAAGCCGTCGCGGGCAGCGAGGGCGCCTTCGTCGCTCTGATGAATGAAGAGGCAAAGCGTCAGGGCCTGGCCGACACGCATTACACGAATTCCCCCGGCTTGCCCGATCCTCAGCACATGACTACGGTGCGCGACCTGGCCACCTTGGCCACGAATCTGGTCATGGACTTTCCAGAGTTCCTTCATTATTACAGCCTGAAGGAATTCACCTATAACAAGATCAAACAACCCAACCGCAACCGATTGCTGTGGTCAGATGGCACGGTCGACGGGCTCAAGACAGGCCACACCTCGTCGGCTGGGTATTGCCTGGTATCCACCGCCCTGCGCGATGGCCGCCGCGTCATTTCGGTTTTAGTGGGTGCCGACAGCGAAGCAGCCCGCACAGAAGCCAGTCTCAAGCTGCTCAACTGGAGCTACCAGAACTTCGACACGATCAAGCTGTTCGACAAAGACCAACCCGCCGTGCAAGCACGTGTTTGGGAAGGCGAAGCCGAAACTGTCGACCTGGGTCAGACGAAACCCATCTGGCTGACGGTTCCGCGCGGCAAGGGCTCTGATGTCAAGCCCATTGCACACTACACACAGCCTCTGATTGCGCCGCTAACCAAAGGCAGCGAAGTCGGTACTGTTTCATTGTCACTCGATGGCAAAGTTTTACGTGAAGAGCCGCTGGCCGTGATGAGTGACATCGCACAGGCAGGCTTCTTCGGCCGTCTGTACGACAAGGTCCGCCTGATGCTGCAATAAGGCAGCAGGTTCTCGTTAATACACTTTTGTCAGAACACAAGATGATTTCCGACGTCGACGGCGATAGCGTCGTCTACCTTAACGGCCAGTTTCTGAAGCTGGCCGATGCCAAGATATCCGTCCTGGATCGTGGCTTTATTTTTGGCGATGGCATTTACGAGGTTGTTCCGTTCTATCGGGGCAAGCCTTTTCGCATGGCCGAACATCTGGCCAGGCTGCAACGCAGCCTGGCAAGCATTGGCATCGATACGGGCCTCGACACCAATGCCTGGCAAAATATCGTGCTCGAACTGGCCTCCAAATGCCAGCTTCCGTACTTTACGGTGTACCTTCAGGTCACTCGCGGCCCGGCTAAACGGGACCATGCCTTCCCCAAGGCGCCGCAACCTACCGTGTTCGGAATGACTTCACCGTTCACACCGCCCACGGCCAAGCAACGACAAGCAGGCCTGACGGCGATGTCGATTCCTGACATTCGTTGGCTGCGTTGCGAAATCAAGTCGATCTCCTTGCTTGGCAACGTCCTCGCTAAACAGCAGGCAGTTGAAGCGGGTGTCGATGAGGTCTTGCAGTTCCGTGACGGCTACCTGACCGAAGGCGCATCGTGCAATGTTTGGATCGCCCGCAACGGTGTGCTGGCTGCGCCGCCACTGGACAACCTCATTCTTGAAGGCATACGCTATCGCTTTCTGGAAGAACTCGCCGCGAAAGCACAAATTCCATTTGAATCGCGTCGTATCTCCGAAGACGAGGTGGCGTCCGCCGACGAGATCATGCTCACATCAGCCACCAAAGAGGTGCTGCCCGTCGTGCAGTTCAACGGGAAGCCCGTCGGTACCGGAAAACCTGGTCCCGTTTACGTTGCCCTGCGCGACGCTTACGACCAGATACTGAGTTAAAGCCTATGGTCACCACCCCACCGCCCATCCCTCCGGAAGAATCGCTCATCGAATACCCTTGTGACTTCCCCATCAAGGTCATGGGCAAGACACATCCGGAGCTTGCCCAGCAACTGACATTAGTCGTTCAGCGCTTTGACCCGGGCTTCGAACCGGCTTCGGTCGAAATGCGGGCGAGCAAGCAAGGCAATTACATTGGCCTCACGTTTACGGTGAGAGCCACCTCTCGCGAACAGCTCGATGACCTGTATCGTGCTCTGCACGGTCATCCATTGGTGTCGGTCGTACTTTAATGTTTACTGTGAAGTGGCTGCCGCGACCGGTGCCGTACACACCCGTATGGCAGGCCATGCAACAGTTCACCGAAGCGCGAGACGTAAACACGGCCGACGAGATCTGGCTGGTCGAACACGAAGCCGTCTACACACTTGGCCAAGCCGGAAAACCCGAACACATCCTCAATGGCGGTGCCATCCCCATTGTTCACTCCAACCGGGGCGGGCAGGTCACCTACCACGGCCCGGGGCAAGTCGTCGCTTACTGTTTGGTCGATCTGCGCCGCGCCCGGCTATACGTCAAGGAATATGTCGCCACTCTTGAGGATACGGTCATAGAGATGCTGCGCGATCATGGGCTGGAGGGTGCGTGCCGCAAACCAGGCGCGCCCGGTGTGTATGTGCCTGTCTCGAGTGCAGGCGGGGTCGCCCGAGTCGAGCCAGAGCTGGCCAAGATATCCGCCCTTGGAATCAAGGTGCGTAATGGTTGCGCCTATCATGGCGTCGCGCTGAACGTGGATATGGATCTGTCGCCTTTTGCAGGCATCAACCCTTGCGGTTATGAAGGGCTTCAAACTACAGACATGGCGCGACAGGGTGTGAAGATAAAGCTGGAGCAGGCAGGTGAAGAACTGGCGCAAAGGCTAATCGCGCGGCTCGAATCGACGGCTGTAAAGCAAGAAGCGTAAACGTTTTACGTGAAATAGCCGGCGAATGTATCAGCCCTTCTACAGCAGTACGGGCCGATCAGAAAGCTCGTTGACGTTTTCCGTTCCTTCAATCGGCGGGCAGTATTTGGCGCATATCGCTTCGATATCATCCACCGCGATCAGCACGCCTTCGACGTATGAGCCCCGGCGTAGGTTTTCCCGCAGCCTGATGCAAACACGCTGCCATGCCTCGGGCGGTGCAGCCACGCCGCGATCGGCAATCACCTCGATGCTATGGCGATCCAAGGCCAAATACAGCAACACGCCCGTATTGGATGGCGTGTCCCAGACGCGCAGCTTTCCGAACACCTCGAGTGCACGCGCGTGAGTGTCAGGTTCGTGCGTCGGCGAAACGGCCTCGATGGCAAGCATGAGCTCGCCGAGGTGGGTTGTTTCACATGCGGCGATACGCTCGGCAATTTGCTCGAGAACCGCAGGCGTAAAGTGTCGGCGACGAAGGTATTGCCCTTCGACGCCCCCCCAGCCGGTCAGCTGTCTCCATCCGCTACCCCGCACTCGCAACTCCTTGATAAGTTCGGCCTGACATAAGTACGGGTCGCTTACCAACGCCCGGAGGCACCGCCTCCACCGCTGGATCCACCGCCGCCGCCGAAGCCGCCGCCAAAACCTCCACCACCAAAGCCCCCGCCGAAACCGCCGCGGCCGGACGCTCCCCCGATCCCACCGATGATGCCCCCACGCCGCGACGCCTGGGCCCCATTGACGCGTGCCACCCTCGAACGCAGTGCCATGCTGATAAGGAAGGCAGCCATGCCACCAAGCGCCGCAAACACCAGGCTTCCGAAAATAAAGTAAATGGCCAGAGCCACAGCAACCACCGCGAAAATGGGAGGCAGCGCCAGCGCCAGAATGATGAGCGTGGCAAAGAATCCAAACACATCCTCTGCCTCGGTGGCCTCGTCTGCTGCCGGCGGCGGGGGAAGCTCCTCGCCATCTACCAAAGCGATCAAGCTGTTCACGCCTGCCTCGACACCTCCGGCGAAGTCACCCTGTTGAAACCTGGGAACGACCTGTTCGCGAATGATACGTCCTGCCAAAATGTCGGGCACGGCGCCTTCCAGGCCATAACCGACCTCAATACGCAGTTGACGGTCATCTTTGGCGACCAGGAAAAGAATGCCGTCATCTACGGCCGCCCGACCCAGCCTCCATTGCTCAAACGCGCGTACGGCGTACTGCTCGATGGCCTCATCGCCTGTCGTGGGAATCATGAGAACTGCAATCTGGGCTCCCTTGCGTTGCTCAAGGTCGCCCAACGACTGAGTGAGCCGTGCCTGCGCAGCGGCGTCCAGCGTACCGGTGGTGTCGGTGACTCGCTGCTGTAGCGGCGGAATAGGCTGTTGCTGAGCCATGGCCGCCACGTCTGGCATCAACCACATGACGAGACCGGCCAACATCCATGCGAACATGGCGAAAGCCCGCCGCAAGGTCATATGCCTGCCAGAGTGCAATAGCAATGCCTGGACCATGATGTTACCTGTTGGCTCCGGATGTAGCGGGCACATCGAACTTGACCTCGGGGTCACGCATGATCTGATCTTGGCGATCCGTACCGTAATTCGGAAGCACCTCGTAGCCAAAGATCTTGGCGGTAATGACAGTGGGGAACTGCCTGATATACACGTTGTACGCCTGGACGGCCTGCACATAACGCCCACGCTCAGTCGCAATACGATTTTCGGTGCCTTCGAGCTGAGTCATCAGGTCGCGAAACAAACCGTCGCTCTTGAGCTGCGGATAATTTTCAGATACCGCGATCAGGCGCGACAGCGCCGACGACAACTGGTCCTGCGCTTGCGCGAACTGCGCCATGAGCTGCGGATTATCCAAGTCGTCGACCGTGACGTTAATGCTGCCAACCTTTGAACGAGCCTCGGTCACTTCGGTCAGCACGGTGCGTTCATTGACCATATAGGCGTTAACCGAATTGACCAGCTTTGGAACGAGCTCGGCGCGTCGCTCGTACTGATTGAGCGTTTGCGACCAGGCCGCCTTGACCTGCTCATCAAGTCGCTGGATCTCGTTATACCCGCAGCCTGTCAGGACCAAGGTCATCAGGGGTGCAAGAATCAAAAGCAGTAGTCGTTTCATGTTGCAGCTCTTTATAGTGAGTCGGTAGTTAACCCGTCAGCCCCCTGCCGGGACTTCTTCAGTTTACGTGAACGGGTAAAGTACTTTACGCCAAGGCTAGTTACAGTACAATGATGGCTTCGCGTGCAACCAATCAGCGCGCAGCAGCAAGCGCGTTCTCGCATTGCATCACCCGGCCTCGCAGGCCCTAAACCATTCCGTCCGCCTAGATTGGTGTCTCTCGACTCGAGCGATAGGCTGTCGCTGGAGTTAATTCTTGAATACCCAAACTAATTTTGCCTCCCTAGGGTTGGCCGAACCCCTTTTGCGTGCAATTGCCGACACCGGTTATACCGCGCCCACTCCCATTCAGGCTCAGGCCATACCGCAAGTTCTCAAAGGCGGCGACCTTTTGGCCGCAGCGCAAACCGGTACCGGCAAGACCGCCGGCTTCACACTGCCCATCCTGCATCGGCTCCTACAGTCGCCCTCGGCGCAGGCCAAAGGCGGACGCCCACGCTGTCTTATTCTGACACCGACCCGGGAACTTGCCGCTCAGGTCGAAGAATCTGTCCGCACCTATGGCAAATACACCAAAGTACGATCCATGGTGATGTTCGGCGGAGTCAACATCAACCCGCAGATCGCGGCGTTGCGCAAGCCGCTGGATATCCTGGTGGCCACTCCCGGTCGCCTGCTTGATCACGCTCAGCAGAAAACGGTTGATCTTTCCGGCGTCGAGATCCTGGTGCTGGATGAAGCCGATCGCATGCTGGACATGGGGTTCATTCGTGACATCCGCCGTGTGCTGGCGTTGCTGCCCAAAAACCGGCAAAACCTGCTCTTTTCGGCGACGTTCTCTGACGAGATCCGCGAGCTGGCCAAGGGAGTGCTAGACAACCCGGAAGAAATCTCGGTGGCACGCCGCAACACGGCCTCCGAGCTCGTCAAACAAAGTCTGATCATGGTCGACCAGGCTCACAAGCGAGACATGCTCAGCCATATCATCCGCGAAAGCGGCTGGCATCAGGTACTGGTGTTCACGCGCACCAAACATGGCGCGAATCGCCTGGCCGAAAAACTCAGCAAGGACGGTCTGACCGCGGCTGCCATACACGGCAATAAGAGCCAGGCAGCGCGCACACGCGCACTTAGCGGGTTCAAGGATGGCAAGGTTGCGGTACTTGTTGCGACTGATATAGCCGCGCGCGGTATCGACATTGACCAGCTCCCTCACGTCGTCAATTTTGAATTGCCCAACGTGCCCGAAGACTATGTCCATCGCATCGGCAGAACCGGACGCGCCGGCAGCGAAGGCTCGGCTCTGTCACTGGTCGACCGCGGTGAAATCAAATACCTCAACGCCATCGAAAAGCTGATCAAACGCCCAATCGATCGTGGAACCCTCGAAGGTTGGACGCCGCCCACCATTGTCGAAGCCCCCGACGAACGCGAATCGCGTCCGCTACGGCGTACGGGTTCAGGTCGGCCTCACGGCCAGAACCGGCGGCCGGCTCCCGGCGAATCCACTCGACGTGGTGGTGCCGGGCGCGGATCAGATCAGTCGCGACAGGCTCGCCCCGCCCAGCCACGACAGAACGCCGGCGCACGACGCCGCGACCCCGCGCGCACGTAAATCACAGCCTGCTTGCCGCATGGCCGGTTCATGCCTTGGCATGAACCCCTGATGCCCTTGCCGCGTGTACGCGGTTAGCCCTTAAAATCGAGAGTTGCCCGGCCGGTGCCGGGAGTTCCAATCACCGCCAACGACGATGACCATAGCCACCGAAGTCGCACGACGACGTACCTTCGCTATCATTTCTCACCCTGACGCCGGCAAGACAACACTTACCGAGAAACTGTTGTTATTTGCAGGTGCCATCCAGATTGCAGGGAGTGTGAAGGCCCGCAAGGCCAGCCGTCATGCGTCCTCAGACTGGATGGAGATCGAAAAGCAGCGCGGTATTTCTGTAGCTTCTTCCGTCATGCAGATGGAGTATCGGGATTGCGTCATCAATTTGCTGGATACCCCGGGCCACCAGGACTTCTCTGAAGATACCTACCGAGTACTTACGGCTGTCGACGCTGCCCTGATGGTTCTGGACGCCGCGAACGGTGTTGAACCGCAAACGATTCGGTTACTGCAGGTATGCCGCGCGCGCAACACGCCCATCATTACCTTCGTCAATAAGCTGGACCGCGAAGTACAAGAGCCGCTAAACCTGCTTTCAGAGATCGAGTCTCACCTGGGCATGGATACGGTTCCGCTTTCGTGGCCAATTGGCATGGGGCGCTCGTTTGGAGGCGTGGCCGATCTTCGTCGCAACCGCATGCGTGTTTTCAAGGCCGGACAAGAGCGCCGCGGCCACGACGATATTATCGAGGGCCTCGACAACCCGGAAATTTCGCGCCGATTCGGCGACGCCTATGTCAAGGCAGCCGAAGAGATTGAATTGATTCGGGAAGCTTCGCCCGCGTTTGATCACGCCGCATTTCTTGCCGGAAAACAGACGCCTGTTTTCTTCGGATCGGCCATCAACAATTTCGGCGTACAAGAAGTTCTCGACGCCCTGGTGGATTTTGCTCCGCCCCCCGGCCCCCGCGAGTCCCTGCAGCGCGAGGTCCAGCCCGACGAGAAAAAGTTCAGCGGGGTGGTGTTCAAGGTACAGGCCAATATGGACCCGGCACACCGGGACCGCGTCGCTTTCGTGCGCGTCAGTTCAGGCCGATTCGAGCGAGGCATGCGCCTTAAAGTGGCCCGTACCGGCAAAGAAATCCGCCCAAACAACGTGGTGTCGTTTCTGTCGCAACGACGTGAATTGGTCGAAGAGGCCTACGCAGGGGACGTCATCGGCATTCCCAACCACGGTCTCCTGCATTTAGGCGACGTCTTGACTGAAGGCGAAACTCTTCAGTTCACTGGATTGCCGTTCTTTGCACCGGAGCTTTTCCAAGCGGTCGAAGTCAAGGACCCTTTGCGCACCAAACAGTTGCGCACCGGGCTGACTCAGCTGGGCGAAGAAGGTGCGATTCAGGTGTTCCGGCCCGAAGTTGCGGGGGGCGCATTGTTGCTTGGTGCCGTTGGCCAGCTTCAGTTCGAAGTCGTGGCGCATCGGCTCAAAACCGAATATGGCGTGGACGCGCGGATGATGCCGTCTCGCTACAACCTGGCCCGCTGGATCACGTCGGACGATCCCAAGGAGTTACGACGCTTCATGCAAGCGAATGCCGCAAACATTGCGTACGACGTAGTGGACGCCGTGGCGTTCCTTGCGGGATCCCCCGCGCAGCTGCGCGTCGCACAAGAGCTTTATCCGGCTGTTCAGTTTCATACCATGCGCGAACATGGCGGTCAGGTCTTCGCATAAAACGCTTACATTGACGGCAGAATGACTTGGCGAACGTTCTATACTACCTGGGATAAAGTCCACGAAGGTTCTCAATGTCTTGGCGTTCAATTTTCGTAATTCTGCTTTTGGCTGCAGGCGTTTCCGTCTGGGGGGGCCTGCGCCTGGGCGAATGGCTGGTGGCACATGGCCCCGTTGCAACGGCGGCGTCGCACCACGGCCCGCTGGTGACGGTACCGGTGCTCGATGCAGACGGCAGGCCATATACCGCGCAACCGCCACAGCCTCTGGTAGATGGCAGATTGGCTGTACCCGAAGATCCACCGCTTATCGCTTGGGAAATCCCCACCTCGTCGCTTGACGAAACCAAGTCGAATCAGGTGATAGCCGTTGCGACCACCTCCATTACCATGGTGGAGGCCGAGCAGATCGCAGCGGGCGGAGCACCCGGCCGCTTAAGCGGAATCGCTGATGTCGGTGACCTGATGGGTAATTTGAATGGCACGGCGCCGTTGCAGCCCATCGAAGCTCCGCAGGCACCGCCGCCTCCGGTCGCCAACCAACCGATCGGAAGCTCCACCGCATGGCAGGCCAGACTGCGTCAAGACCTGCAGGCTTGCGAAGCCGAAAGCTTCTTCGACCGCCCCAGTTGCGCTTGGGCAGCGCGTAATCGCTACTGCACGCCAAACAATGCGTGGGGCAAGGTGGCCGACTGCCCGGCCAAGAATTTTTAATCTGCTGGCCGCCGTCGCTTGGAAGAAGCGCTGGAAATAATCGATTCTCAAATGCAACGCAGCCCAGAAAACGGGAGTTTTTCCAGTTCCTGGGCTGCGTTTTCTTATTGGCGCTGCCACTGCAAAGCCGTGGGGCGAAGCAGCAGCGCAAGCTCGGCTTATTCTTCCATTTGCGACTGCAAATAGTTTTGCAGTCCGACTTTGTCGATCAGCTCGATCTGAGTTTCAAGCCAGTCGATGTGTTCTTCGGTGTCGTCAAGAATATCTTGGAACAGATCGCGCGAGACGTAATCGCGTACCGATTCGCAATAAGCAATGGCTTCAGTGACAGTGCTGTGGGCCGAGGACTCAAGCTTGAGGTCACAGGAGAGAATTTCGGGTACGTCTTCGCCAATCAGTAGCTTGTGCAGGTCTTGAAGGTTTGGCAAGCCGTCGAGCATGAATATGCGTTCGATAAGGCGATCGGCGTGTTTCATTTCGCCGATGGATTCATCGTATTCATGTTTGCCGAGCTTGTTGAGGCCCCAATGATTCAGCATGCGCGCATGCAGAAAGTATTGGTTGATGGCTGTCAGCTCGTTTTTGAGCTGAGCATTCAAATGTTTGATGACGGTTGGATCGCCTTTCATGACGCTCTCCTGGAAAACGCGGCCACGGCCTAGGCGGCGCATATTGATCTTCTAAGGCTCTGGTAAGGCAATAGGCTACCACGCGCACATCAAATAATCAGTACCCATGGCAGGCATCTGACTTGCGGAAACCCGCATGAATACACGACTCTGGCTAAATGGGAATGAGTCCGCTTGTTGCTAGCAGTACGGACGAATTGGCGTAACCACGCGCTCGAAACCAGTTCAAGCAACGAAAAACGCGGGTAACGATGTATGAATGGACCACTGAAACGACGCAACGCGCCGCTGAACGACAAAATCGAAGCACAGCGGGAATTTTGTATCTGTTTGTAATAGTCGGCTAGGCTCGGCGCGCGACGGTCTGAACGACCATGGGTTGCAACGATGCATCGTTCGCGGCTTCTTCGACCACGGCACCGATAGCTGTCGCCGAAAGGTGTTCATCCTGCCGACCACCCGGAAGGTATTCGCTGGCGGTGTCGGCGCAGCGCCCACAACACATCGCGACCCCCAGATCGATCTGCAGGTCAGCAAGCGTCTCGGCGCCGTCTGCGACGGCCTTGATGACTTGGCGCTCGGTGATAGCGCTACATATACAAATGAACATGAGAATAATTATTATCCAGCATCCTGGAAAAATCAATGCACATGCGCGCAATCAACCCAAAAAATTGTAAATGTCCTGTGTCGCAGAGCTTTGGATCGCTACGCACGCTGAATGTTCCAGCCCGACCTAGTCAACGGGCTTCATCCAGACGCGCGCGGGCACGTCTTTGCGCTGCAGGGGGGATGCCTGCTGCTTCCCGATATTTAGCGACAGTACGCCGCGCGATAACAACACCCCGCTCAGCAAGCCTGGCTGCAATGGTGTTGTCCGACAGCGGTTTGCCCGCCGGCTCGCCCGCGACTAGCTCGTGAATCATTGAACGGACCGCCGCGTTCGAGGTGGCATCTCCGTCTTCCAGACCAACCGCCGTGGTGAAGAAATGCTTGAGTTCATACACACCCCAAGGCGTCTGAAGATACTTTTGCTTCGTGGAACGCGACACCGTCGACTCATGCATTTGCAACTCTTGTGCAATGTCGCGAAGCACAAGCGGTCTCAAGGCCTGCTCGCCCTGCTCGAAAAATGCCTGCTGGTGCTCCACCACCGCGCTGGCAACACGCAAGATAGTATCGAAGCGCTGCTGCACACTCTTGATCAGCCCATGGGCCTCACGCAAGCGCGATCGCAAGGCCTCGCCCCCCGCATCACCGTGCTGCCTAATAATCTGATCGTAGGCCGCGTCCACCTTAAGTGACGGCCTTGCCGCTGGATTTAGATACGCCTTCCAAACACCGCCGGACTTGCGCACAAACACCTCGGGCCGGACATAATCGGCCACATCAGCCGCCCAATTCCTTCCCGGTTTGGGATTGAGTTTCAACAGCAGCCGGCGCGCATCGATCAACACGCCCTGCTCATGCCCCAATTGACGTGAAAGCCCGGTGAGCTTTCCCGAGGCCAACATTTCCAAATGGCCCGTCGCCAACTTGCGCGCACACTCCAGCACTTCAGCATCCACCTCGTACTCCAGACGCCGCAACTGAAGCAACATGCACTCAGACACAGAGGCAGCCCCAACTCCGGGCGGGTCGAAAGACTGAAGCAGGGACAGGGCCGCCTTCCAGTCGCTAAGGTCGATGTCCAGTTCCGCTGGCAGAAGAAGGGCCAGTTCCTCCAGCGGCGTAGTCAGGTAACCGTTGTCGTCAAGCTCTTCAATCAGCAGTTCCACCAAAATGCGATCGCGGTCCCCGGCCCGTGTGAGGCGCAGCTGCTCGAGCAGATGCTGACGCAGCGTGGGGGCGACAATTGCTTCCGGCGGCGCGTAGTCCTCCCCGTCTCGCAAGCGCGAGGCCGGCTCCGCGGACACTTCAAAATCTCTATCATCCGGTAACGACTCTGTTTCCGAACCCCCACCTTCGGTGTCATACTCTTCCACGCGTTCCAGCAAGGGGTTGTCCAGTAATGCTTGGGCGATCTCGAGTTCCAGATCTTGCGCCGAGCACTGCAGCAGGCGAATTGCCTGTCGCAGTTGGGGAGTCAGCGTCAGCTTTTGATGTTGGCGCAGTTCGATTGAATGGCGCGATTGCATAGGTAAAATGACCCGCATGAAACAAATATCCAGCGCTCGGACGACTGCGCAAGACCAAGCAGCATTGCGCAGTACGCTGCTCAAGCTTACAGCAACCCAAAAAATCCTGTGTACCGTTGTCGTGGCCGTCGTCGCCATTGTCTGGTACGACCTGCTGACCCGCATGATCGCCTTTGGCGAACGGGTCGATTACTCGGGTTTGCAAGCCTTGGGCGGAGACGCCATCGCATTTCTTCAGCGGTATAACGCCTATTTTTGGTGGGCGCTGGTGGCATTATGCACCCTGATTATTTTCTATTTGCTGGTCGGCTTTGTACGCGCCAGCGCCGAACGCGCGCGCGGCAAGATTATCACAGCGGAAACCTTTGACGGCCTGGTCAGCCAGCTTTCCGAACCTGCACGCGATGTCCTGCGTTGGGCCTGGCACGACCGTAGCCACCCCGTTACTGTTGGAGTTTTGCAACGCGCTGCGGCCGAAATGAAGTCGGGCAGGGCAGGAAAAATCGAACTGTCCCGGCATCAGGCCCGCAGCCTGGAGCACGCTGAATCGACCAGCGACACTCGCGGGCCTTCGGGTGTCTGAACGCTGCGCCTTGTCTTGATCTTCACTTCTTCAGGCACCCGAAATTCCTGCGGATAAGTGCGCACCTGGACACCCGGCATGCTTGCGCAGAACCGTAACAATGTTTAGACTAATAGGCATGGAACACATCCACGCCACCCCTATCTCTTTTGCGCCTGACAGCTACGCTGTCGGCGCGGTGGTGGCTGCTCCTCACGCCGGCGTTCGCCGCGCTTCTCTTTCCGCTCTGGCCCTATCCCTACTGCTACCGATCGGTTGCCGGGCCTAGCGTCGTGTGGCAGTTCGGCAGCCTGTTCGCCACGCCGAATTTTTTGCGTCGTTTTTTGCCTTAGCCAGGCTTCCCTATCCAGGCCGATATAACCAAAACGACGCCCAGACGACACTCAAGAAAGAACTCCGTACATAGGTGCCTTATGCTTTCCAATCCATCCGACAAATATCGTCCGTTTGTTCCGTTTGATCGCGACTATTCCGAACGCACGTGGCCAAGCAAGCGCATTACACATCCTCCGATTTGGATGAGTACCGATTTGCGCGACGGCAACCAGTCATTGATCGAGCCCATGAGCGTCGAGCGCAAGCTCCGCTTCTTCGAGCAGTTGATCAAGATCGGTTTCAAGGAAATCGAGGTCGGCTTTCCCTCGGCGTCACAAACCGATTTTGATTTTGTGCGCAAACTGGTCGACGACAAGCTTATTCCTGACGACGTCACCATCATCGTGCTGACCCAGTCGCGCGAAGACCTCATCAAGCGGACGGTCGAGGCAGCAGCGGGTGCAAAGAAAGCCATTGTCCACCTGTACAACGCCTGTGCCCCAGCCTTCCGCAAGATCGTTTTCAACATGACGCCGGACGAAGTCCGCGAATTGGCGGTCACCGGCACCAAGCTTGTCAAGCAATATACGTCCGAGCACCCCGAAACCTACTGGCGTTACGAGTATTCGCCGGAAGTGTTCAGCACCACCGAGCCCGAAGTGGCTTTAGCCGTGTGCAATGCTGTCAGCGAAGCGTGGCAGCCTACCCCAGAGTCAAAGATTATTTTCAACCTGCCGGCGACCATCGAGGCGACCACGCCCAATTTGTACGCCGACCAGATCGAATGGATGCACAATAACCTCGAGCGCCGTGACTGTATCGTGCTCAGCGTGCACCCGCATAACGACCGGGGTACCGCCGTGGCTGCCGCCGAGTTCGCCCTCATGGCCGGTGCCGATCGTGTAGAGGGCTGCCTGTTCGGAAACGGCGAGCGTACCGGCAACGTATGCTTGGTCACCTTGGCGCTCAATCTCTATACCCAGGGCATTCATCCCGGCCTCGATTTCTCCGATATCGACGAAGTTCGACGTTGCGTCGAGTACTGCAACCAGTTGCCTGTACATCCGCGCCACCCGTACGCGGGCGACTTAGTCTTCACAGCATTTTCGGGTTCGCACCAGGACGCCATCAAGAAAGGCTTTGCGCAGCAGCAGCCCGACACCTTATGGGAAGTTCCCTATTTGCCCATCGACCCTGCCGATCTGGGTCGCAACTATGACGCCGTCATCCGCGTCAACAGTCAGTCGGGTAAGGGCGGCGTTTCTTATCTGCTCGAGCAGGAGCACGGCTTGGTCTTGCCACGCAGGCTCCAGATCGAATTCAGCCGCGCCATTCAGCGCGTCACTGACGAGACCGGCGCAGAAGTTACTGCGGGCGATGTGTACAAGCTGTTCTGCAGCGAGTACCTCGAACTCGAAGCACCCTGGAAGCTGGTTCGTCACCGCATCACCGGAACGCCAGAGGCCAAGTCGGGCGAACAGTTCGCCATTGAGGTCGAGCTGACTCACAACGGCGAAACGCGCCGCTTGACGGGCCAGGGAGATGGCGCGATTTCGGCCTTCGTCGATGCACTCGATGTGGATATCCGCATCATGGATTACCACGAGCACGCCATCGGCACCGGGACGGACACCAAGGCTGCGTGCTACGTAGAGGCGCGGATTGGCGATAGCCCCACCGGCTTTGGAGTGGGTATCAATACCGACATCGTCACGGCTTCATTCCTGGCCATCCTCAGTGCCGTTAACCGTCACGAGGTGGCTCACCCCGCTCAGAAGGCATCGGCCGAAGCCGCCGTATAACACAGCTTCGTGCCCCCGGCCGTCACGTTTACCAGGACGGTGCCGGCTCCCAGGTAACGTCGGCCCCATGCTGTTGCGCCAGCCGCAGCATGGCCAGCAAGGGAAACGAGCGCTGTCGAAAGCTGACTGGCAACGAGATCGGATGTTCGCGATCGTCGTTTTCGTCGTCACTTTCAGAGTCCTTTGGCGGAGGTCCTTCGGCTATTGCCTTTTCGATGCCGGCAATCGCTTCGGATAGTTGGTCGCGGGTGATGACGCCGCGCTCGGGCAATGTGTCGGTATAGGGTTTGCCGGCTGCCTTGAGGATGGGCAGAGCATGATGGGCAAACATGAGGACTTCGGCGGCGGGCTTGGAATGAAAGACTACTAGCATGTCGGTTTTCCTCAATAGACGAAGTTCTACACTACCCTAACATCACAGACGTGCCAAGCGGCAAGATCAAGGTTTTTTCCATCAGAAAAACACCATGATCATGTGGCGCTTTTGGGCCCTTCTTTTAGCGTTAGGCCCCCTCCCGGTCCCTGCCAAAGGCATGTGTTCGCCCCCTGCGTTGGGGCACCCTTGCGCCATGGAGGGCATAGCCGCGCAGGGCAACCTTGCACCCGAACCCAGTCTGGCCATCGGCAACCCGGTGCACCTTGCCACCGGCAACAAGCACCAACATGAACTCGACCTTCCTGCCAATCCCGCGGCTAGCCTGCTGCAGATTCTTCGCCATTACAACTCGCTCGACCCGCGCCACGGACCGTTCGGACGTGGCTGGAGCAGTTCGTATGACACGCGCCTTTATTCCGGCAATACTCGGATTCAAATCGTCCAGGCAGACGGCAGCCGGGTCCACTTCCGGGTAGAAAAAGGAAAACCACTAGCGAATCGACGTGGCGTCATCCGGCGAGATGGCGCCCAATGGCAGTGGATATGGCCCGATGGCCGACACCTGAGGTTTGATGCCAACGGCCGATTGACGCGCATCGTTGTACCGCGCCAGCGCCTCGCGCCTGGGCGAGCAAGCGTGGATATCGCAGACATTGTCCGTCATAACGACGGCGGGGCGCTTCATGGCGCCGTTGCTCGCATAATCTTCGGCGGCGCAGCCGGTAGCGCCAAGTACGAGTTCCAATACCGAATCAGCGGCGGCCGGGCATATGTCAGTGCAATTGAAACACCGCTGGGCCGATTCTCCTATCGTTACGAGGCCGTGTCTGGCGACGCAGCCTCCCCACGGTTACGGCTGACAGCAGTGCGTCGCCCGGACGGACTTGAACGCCACTACTTGTATGAAGAGCAGCGCCAAGCCGGAATGCCGTATCTGCTCACCGGCATCGCATTGGTCCGGCCGGCAAGCGCATATGCCGCCCAGCATACGATTCGCACACACAGTTGGGCCTATGACACTCATGCGCGCGTCGTCCAAACGACGCAGCACCAGCCCATCAAGTCAGCATACGACTTGCGCATCAACTACCAGCGTGCCGCCACGGCTAATCACGCAGGGATCACCGTGGTAAACCACGCCGATGGGCGCCAGACCCAATTCGAGTTCCAATTACACGGCGGCCAATATGTACTTTCCCACGTAAAAGGCTCGCCTTGTATAGGCTGCCCAGCGCCTGGCAAGTATGGTCAAACCTCGCCAGAAATGGTTCGATGGGTACACGGGAATGGTTTCGCGTACACCCCAGCGGGCCGCTTGGCCCGATTGCGACCGTTTGCCCCCGGCTGGCCAGGGCTTTATCTTGATTTCGACGTGTCTGGTCGGCGCCAATCGTGGCATGCGCAAGCGACTGGACTCGAGCATGCCACCTTCGATACCGACGGAAAACTTGCCAGGCGCAATTTCTCGAACGGAGATAGCTGGCACTATGACTACGACCGGCATGGCCGCCCAATGCGGATTGCCATGCACGACAGGGTCCAGAAAATAACGACCCGATTAACGTGGACAGGAGAGCGGCTGACATCCATCCGGCACCCGCAAGAAAACGAAACGCGTATTTACGACGCCACCGGCCGCCTAATCGAGAGGAAAGTCTCACGTCCGGCCAAAGCCAAACGCGCTCCGGCTCTGCCAGCAGCCGTCATGTCGACCGCTGCCCGCAGCGTGGCATCTACGTTTGCGCAGAATCCTTCCGTGTATATCGACCGCTTTGACTATGACTCGAACCATCGGCCGATTCGTCATCAGCTTCCAGAGGGCGGGGCCTTGCTTTACCAATGGTCCCCTTCGGGCCGGTTAAATCAAATCAAATGGATGGATGCAGGTGGACGGCAGCATCTCGTTATTGAGGCGAGCGACCAGTACTCCGGCTATCGATATGGCAACGGCTTGCTTCTGGCGTTAGCATTCCCCAATGGCCATGCCGGCGCACTGGCGCTGCATGACGAAGAAAAGATCATCTGGCAGCAATTTCGAGCTCATGATTCCCGAGGGCGTCCCACGCACGAGTCCACTTTTACGTCACCTTCACACGGCGGCCGCCACTGGCGTTACTTTTACGACGAGTCATCGCGACTCTCGGTAACAGCCGAATCGCACTCAACAGCTCAGACACCTGCACAAGGGCCCACACACAAGGTATCGCAGCATTGGTTTGCGTGGCATGAAGACGGAGCGTCCGCGGCAGTTCGCCATGAACGAGCCACCAAACGGCCTGAGATACTTCGCGACGCATCCGGCTTGCCCACTCAAGTCAACGATTTATCGTTACGTTACAGCCCCATGAGGCGGCTTGAGCAAGTATGGCGTGACGATGAGCTGCTGGCGCTTTTCCGTCACAATGCCTTCGGACACCGCATACAAAAACTCACCCCGCAGGGCCAGACGCATTATCTGTATTTGGACAACCGCCTGATCGCAGAAACGCAGATCCATCACCCACCAGGAAATCCATCGCGAACTAAACCAGCGGCTGGTGCTAGCACCCCATTGATCACGCGGCGCTACATCCATGCAGGCCATGTCCTCGTAGGCATGATTGACTACACCCAGGGCGATTCACATGGCCGGCTCTACGCCGTGCACTCAGACCTCTTGGGTGCGCCCACACTCCTTACGGATGCCCAGCGCCAGATTCGATGGCAGGCCGAGTACACGCCACTGGGCCACGCGCGCCAAACCGCCGGTGACCTGCACTTTGACCTTCGGCTGCCGGGCCAAATCTTCGACAGCGCGACCGGGTGGCACGACAATCTGTTGCGGACCTATCACCCCCAGTTTGGGCACTACCTTGAACCGGAACCGCTTGGCCCTTTGCCCGGCACCCAGGTCTGGGGCTATGCCGGACAACAGCCGAGGCGCTTTGTCGATCCACTCGGCCTGCTTCTGTTCGCCTTCGACGGAACCCGCATGAACGCCCATACCCGGGGCAATGTCTGGCTTTTCAGTCAACGGTATCTTGATGGACCCGTCTTCTACCACTCGGGCCCGGGCAATCCGTATTACTGGGATCTGGACGCCCTGGCTGCGCACGAAGCACCTCAAACCATTCAAACCCAGTGGCAGCATCTGCTCAACGCCCTGCATGACGCTCCGTTGAATGCTCAGGAACCTGTCCCTATCGACATCATCGGCTACTCTCGAGGCGCTGCCCTGGCGCGACATTTTGGCAACCTGATCGAACAGCATGTCGAACAAGGCCTGTTTTCTTTTGCCGACCCTTTGCGCGGACAAGTCACGGCCTGCGTCGACCTCAGGTTCATGGGCCTGTTCGACACGGTGGCGCAGTTCGGCCTTGGTGGCGCACTGAATACTCAATATGACTTCAGCATCGCCGCGGCCTGGGGATGGGTCGCACATGCTGTGGCCTTGCACGAGCGACGATCCTTGTTCCCATTGCTGGCGGCGTCGGGTGAAGGCGACATCAATCTTAGCGAAGTACCGTTCATCGGCGCACATGCCGACGTCGGAGGAGGCGTGCCCCCCAGGGCAACAGATGGCGCAGCAGAAACCGGCGACCTGTCCGACATTGCACTGAACTGGATGGTTTGGCAGGCGCGCGCTGCCGCGGTTCCGCTCGGCCACCTCGCCGCTGAGCAATCAGTCATCACCAATCCTGTCGTGCACGATGAGCGCTCTTCGCTGACGCGCACGCTGCTTGATAGTGATCGGCGCGTCGATGACGCGACAGGCAATACCATGCACGAACGACAGGACGACCACTCACGACTCGGGAGATCCCAACGGGATGCCACTGAAGCCCTGATAAAACGCTACCAAGATTGGCACGGCAGCGGCTCGAACCAAGTCGGAGAGGTCGACCTTGATGCTTATGCTCGCTGGCTTAATGATGAACTGGGCTGGCATGCCGCGCCTCTGCAGGACACGCCCAGGGAAAATCACGCTATCATTTAAGCCTTTCCATGCAATGCGCCGACGCGCCCGCCGCGCGCCGGGCCGCCCCATGGGCGGCGCCCGGGTATGGGCCGCCTACTCGAACCACTTCATATGCTTCCTGGGCACCAACAGCAACTCACCTCCCTAATACTCGCCGCGATCAAGCCCATCGTTCCCGATGCTGAGCCCGCTGTCTTGTTAGAACGACCCAAAGTCGCAAGCCACGGCGACCTCGCCACGAATGTCGCCATGCAACTTGCCAAACCAGCTCGACGCAACCCGCGCGAGCTGGCACAGCAAATTATCGATGCACTCCTTGAGCAACCCGGCGCTGACGCCCTGATTGCGTCCGCCGAAGTTGCCGGCCCAGGTTTTATCAATTTCCGATTGACCGCCGCGGCCCACCAGGCCGTGCTTGATTCGATCAAACAAGACGGCGATCAGTTCGGCACGCTGCCGGCCCGCGACGAGAAAATCCTGGTCGAGTTCGTGTCGGCCAATCCCACCGGACCGTTACATGTTGGCCATGCCCGTCAGGCGGCATTGGGCGATTCACTGTGTCGTGTCCTGGCCACTCAAGGTTTTGAAGTTACGCGCGAGTTCTACTACAACGACGCCGGCAACCAGATCGACAACCTCGCAATCAGCGTGCAGGCTCGTGCCAAGGGCATCGAGCCCGATTCTCCCGATTTTCCGGCCGACGGCTACAAGGGCGATTACATCGTCGACATTGCCCGCGACTTTGCCGCCAAGGCTACCGTACAGGCCGCCGATGGCGAATCTGTCACCGCCACTGGCGATATCGACAACCTGGATGACATCCGCCGGTTTGCCGTGGCATATTTGCGTCGTGAACAAGACCTCGACCTGCAGGCATTCGGCCTGAAATTCGACAACTTCTATCTCGAAAGTTCGCTATACAGCAGCGGTCGAGTCGAGCAGACTGTCCGGGCCCTCACCGAGGCGGGTCACACCTACGAGCAGGACGGTGCCCTCTGGCTGCGCACCACCGAACTGGGCACTGGCGACGACAAAGACCGTGTCATGCGCAAGTCCGAAGGCGGGTACACGTATTTCGTTCCGGACGTCGCCTACCACGTCGCCAAATGGGAGCGTGGTTTCCACCACGCTGTGAACATCCAGGGCAGCGACCACCACGGCACCGTAGCACGCGTGCGCGCCGGACTTCAGGGCCTGAATCTGGGCATACCCAAAGACTTTCCGGCCTACATCTTGCACAAGATGGTCAAGGTCGTGCGCGACGGTGCCGAAGTCAAGATTTCAAAACGCGCAGGTAGCTATGTCACCATGCGCGACCTGATCGACTGGGTGGGTCAGGACGCCGTCCGCTTCTTCCTGGTACAGCGGCGGGCGGATTCTGAGTTTGTCTTCGACATCGACCTGGCCCTATCCAAGAGCGAAGAGAATCCCGTCTACTATATTCAGTATGCACACGCCCGCATCTGCTCGATGCTGGCACAATCCCCATCCGACATCACCGCCATCGAGCAAGCCGACGCCTCGCCGTTGACGGCGGCCAGCGAAATCGCTCTGCTTCAACGACTCGCCGAGTATCCTACTGTGATCGCATTGGCCGCCAAAGAACTCGCGCCGCACCATATAGCCTTCTGGCTGCGCGACTGTGCCTCGGATTTCCACACCTGGTACAACTCTGAGCGCGTGCTGGTGGACGACGAGGCCCTCAAGCTCGCACGCCTGCGACTGGCTTCCGCCACTCGACAGGTGCTGGCGATGGGGCTAAATCTACTTGGAGTTTCGGCTCCTGAAAGGATGTAAACGCAACAATGGCACAACGTCGCAAATCATCCAGCCCCAAGAAAACCGGAGGCAGCACGCTATTTGGCCTGCTTGCCGGCCTGATCATCGGCTTGGCGGCCGCTGCCGCGGTGGCATATTTTGTCACTCAAGTACCCATGCCTTTTGTGGACAAGGCCAGCCGCGATCCAGCCAATGTCCTCCTTCCTCCGAATGTCAGCGACGCGCCCGACCCCAATCTGGGCCTGTACGGACAAAGTGGCGGGGCCGGCAGCGCTGCCAACGGTCCCACCGCGACCCCGCCCGCACCACTTCCGGGCCAGAAACCCGATGCCGGCCGCGATGACATCGGCGCACTCTTGGAAACCCTGGATGCCGCCAAACCAGGAACGCCCGACGTTCCCCCACCGCCGGCTCAGGCAGAAAGTCCACGCAAGCCCTCAGCCGCGGATATCGCTGCCACCACACAAACCACGTACTACCTTCAAGCGGGAGCCTTCCGCTCCAATAGCGACGCTGAATCTGTCAAAGCGCAGATTCTGATGATGGGATTGCCGGTACAGGTGCAGCAAGCCCAGGTCGGTGGTTCGACCCTGCACCGCGTACGCGTCGGCCCTTTCAAGGGCATCGACGAAATGAATCGCTCCCGCATGCGTCTGAGCGAAGCCAAGATTGAATCAAGTGTCGTCAAGGCACCTTAACGTACCGCTTGAACTTGCCTTTGATTCCACGGTCTTATTGATCACTTTCGTCCAGGATTATTCACACATGTCATTCAAAGCCATTTTTCTTCGTGCCCTGTCGGCCTTGGCGCTCAGCACTGCATTTATCGCCCCGTCGGCGCTGGCGCAATCGCATACCGTTGTCGATCCCGCCCAGCCGTCCGACACCGCCGGAAAAACCGAGATTCTTGAATTCTTCGCCTACAGCTGCCCCCACTGCGCAACAATGGAGCCACTGGTCGAGAAATGGGCCGAATCCTTGCCTGAAGACACCGTACTCAAACGCGTGCCAGTTGCCTTCAATGCAAGCATGACCGACCTGCAAAGACTGTATTACTCCCTCGAAGCCCTTGGCCGCCTCGATCTGCATCCGGCCGTCTTCAAGGCTATTCATCAGGAGCGCAAACGCATCTATACCGAGGACACTATTGTTGACTGGGTTGCCGACCAGGGTGTGGACAAAGCCAAATTCCAGTCGGTGTTTCACTCTTTTGGCGTCAACACCAAGATCACTCGCGCCAACGAGCTGGCAGACACCTACGATGTTCAAGGTACACCCAGCCTTGCCATCGGGGGCAAGTTCGTGACATCGCCATCCATGACCGGCAGCTACCAAGGCACAATTGACGAAGCCCAACGATTGCTGGACAGCCTCAAGCAATAAGCCGCACTCTTCTTACCCCGAGGCGTCGGACATTGCGACGCCTCGCTGGCCCCGCTAGCCCGCGGACATCGCGTCAAACGCCTGCTGAAGATCCGCAATCAAATCGCGAGTATCCTCAAGCCCCACGTGCAAACGCACAACTGAGCGATCAGCCCCACTATCCTGCCAGTACCCGTGCACCTTCAAGGCCGACTGGTCCACCAATTGCGTCAAACTTTCAAAGCCGCCCCACGAGTATCCAATACTGAATAATTCCAGCGCGTCCACAAATCGCCGCGCCTGCTGATTATTCAGGGCAAGCTCCACCGCCAGCATCCCGTTCGACCCGAGGCAATCCCGCTTCCATATTTCATGGCCCGGATCGCCGGAGTATGCCGGATGAAAGATACGCACCGTCTCGGGACGCGCGGCGAGGAACTCACACACCTCAAGCGCGTTTGCCGCATGCTGGCGCATGCGCAACGGCAAGGTGCGCACGCCGCGCAAAGCCAGCCAGGCATCATCCGCGCTGATCGAATACCCCATCGCATAATGCGTTTCATTGATGCGGCGAGCAATGTCAGGATCCTTCGCCATGACCGCACCCAGCATAAGATCCGAATGCCCACCGATGTATTTCGTACCCGCCACGACAGACACATCCACGCCTAGACCCAGAGGCTTATACACATAGCCCGCCCCCCAGGTGTTGTCATCCACCAGCACCAGCCCATGACGCTTCGCAAACGCGGCTAAGGCGGGAATGTCCAACATCTCGAACAGCAACGAACCCGGCGACTCGATATACAACATCCGCGTATTCGGTCGCAGCCGTGACTCCAGAGCCTCGGGCGTCGCACGGCAGTACTCCACCTCGATACCCATGCGCCCAAGCACAACCTTGTCCAGGTAGCGAACAGGCCCATACACGCAGTCTGCCACCAACACATGGTCGCCCGAGTTCAGCAAGGCAAGAAATGCCAACGTAATCGCCGACAGCCCCGACGGTGCCAAAAACGCCCGATGCGCACCTTCCAGGTCACAAAAAACCTGTTCAAGTGCCGCGTGCGTATCCATCCCCGCACGCCCATAAGTAGCAGCCCTCTCCCCACGCGCCTTGGCCGCCACCGCGCGATCATGCGCATCCATATTCGCGAAGCGCACCGTGCTCGTGCGCATCGAAGGCAAAGCCACCGGAGCGGCCTCGGTTTTGGGATTAAACTCGGCAATGCCCGAGTGCAACAACAGGGTGTCAATGTGCGACGAATTGCTGGCCATGGTCGTCCAAGGTAAGTGTTCCAATCGCCTAAAACTACCACATAACCCGACGTTTCATGCTTACCTACCAGATCGCTCTTTCATTCTTCGGCATTGCGGTTCTGCTGGCCCTGGCCCCCGGCCCGGACAACCTCTTCGTGCTGATGCAATCCGCCATGTGGGGCAAGGCTGCCGGCATGGCCGTCGTTCTGGGACTCTGCACAGGCCTTATCGGCCACACACTCGCTGTTGCCGTAGGCCTCGCCGCCATCTTCGCTACCTCGGTCACCGCCTTCACCGCCCTCAAACTGATCGGAGCGACTTACCTTATCTACCTGGCCTGGGGTGCCTTCCGCGCGCCCGCCACCGCCACCACTGACGGCAACAGCAAGACTCCACGCCTACCCTATGCCGCCCTATACCGCCGCGGCATCATCATGAACCTGACCAATCCCAAGGTCTCCCTATTCTTTCTGGCCTTCCTGCCACAATTCACCTCTCCGGAACGCGGTTCGGTTGCCCTGCAGATCTTCAGTCTGGGTGGCCTTTTCATGCTGGCCGCTTTCCTCGTCTTCACCATCATCGCCATCTTCTCCGGCACATTCGGCGAGCTGCTACAAAAATCCCCCCGCGCCCAACTCTGGCTCAACCGCATCGCCGGCACAGTCTTCATTGGCCTGGCGTTGCGCCTGGTGTTCACAGACCGATAGAAACCCTTGCCCAGCCCAGAGCCGCCTCAAAAACCCGCATCCACGACGAGCAAACCACCAGAGGAATTCGACGCAAAAAAGGCGGACCCAAAGCCCGCCCCAACCCTTCATTGCGAAGAAAGAATCAGCGATCCGTTGCCCGAAAGCGAATCACCCCATCCTCCCCGATTTCCCGCCTTAATTTCCCCTCGTAATACAGAGCATGAAGGTGAGCCAACGCCTCCCCCATCGCAAACGCCAATTGGTGCGCATCCAGCGCACGCTTGAACATGATCGGAACGATATCCGCCGCCGTACACGCCCCAACCCGACACGCCGACAGCACCTCTTCCAATCGCTCAGCATGATGCGCATGTTGCTGAGCTATCCGCTCGTGCAAGCCCTGGAAGGGCCGCCCATGCGATGGCAATACTATCGTTTCCTCAGGCAGCCCATCGTACCCGCGCAGCGATTTCAAATACAGAGGCAGCGGATTCGCCTCCGGCTCAAAATCGAACACGCTCACATTAGTAGAGATTCGCGGCAACACCATATCGCCCGAAATCAACATCTGCAGCGTATCGCTATACAGCGACACATGCTCCGGCGAATGCCCATAGCCAACAATCACGTGCCAATCCCGACCTCCGATCGAAATCCGGTCACCATCCATGATCCGACGAAAACGCACCGGTACGGCAGGCACGTGGCTCGGATAGTACTTGCCACGCTCGAGGATTTTCTCCTTTGCGTCCGGGTCAGTCAGACCGTGGCGAACAAAATGGTCCACCGCCCCCTGCCCACTGATGCCGCCGGCAGCCACCTTACCGACCGGCGCCCGCGACCAATGTGCACCCGTCATGTATTCCGTCATGCTGATCCATAGCGGCGCATTCCACCTCGAGCAGATCCAGTCTGCCAGCCCCAGATGATCCGGGTGCATATGCGTAACGAGCACACGCAGCACCGGCAAGCCGTCCAACGCGTTCTCGAACACCTCCTCCCAGAGCGCCTTGACCTCATCACGCGACACACCACAATCAACCACCGTCCAACCTTGCCGGCCATCAATCTCATCGCGCAGCAACCAGAGGTTGATATGATCAAGCGCAAATGGCAGCGGCATCCGAATCCAACGCACACCGTCCCCGATAGCAACCGCCTGACCGGGCTGAGGCAAAGTATCGTCCCATGGGTACGTCAGCTTCTGTTCATTAGGGTTCATCAAAATCTCCATACTCTGGGCCGCCAATTATTGATGGTTTACGCGGCGGCAGCCGTTACCGTACTATAAACGGTCTTTAATCGCCCCCACTGGCGGGCAATCCGTGAACCATGCAAAACCCACAGGCCAGATATGATCCGCAGCGGTGATCACCAGCATATCGAGCCCGTCTCCCGGCAAAGACTCTCTCCCCAGCAGGTTGCCCAGACCATTTTGTCCGGCTTTAACCGTCACTACGCCTTGTTTCGCTACGGCGCACAACGAGCAAAATCCCTGTTTGAATCGGGTGATTGGCGAGCCATCCAACAGCTCTCGCGCGAGCGCATCGAGTACTACGACACCCGAGTGCGCGAATGCACCGCGATCCTTAACAGCGCACTGAAGGGCAGCGAAGCCAGTCCGGAGGGTTCGGGAGCCGAGACTGAACTGACCCCGGCTCAACTGGCCTTCTGGCAAGCAGCCAAGACAGCGTACATAGGTTTACTGGCGGGCCATCGTCAGCCCGAGTGCGCTGAGACTTTCTTCAACTCAGTCTCGTGCCGCATTTTGCACAGAGATTATTACAACAACGACTTCCTGTTCGTGCGGCCCGCCGTAGCCACCGAATACCTCGATAGCCGTCTGCCGTCCTACCGGGTGTACTATCCCGCCACCGAAGGGGTGCAGCAAAGCCTGATCCGCATGATGGCCGACTTTGGTCTGGCGGCCCCCTTTGCCGACCTTCCGCGCGACATTCGTGCCCTGACCCGAAAAGCCATCGCCCAGCTACGGGCCCAGTTGCCGAGGGAGGGCGGGTCGCGCATTGCTCCCGATTGCCAGATACACGTATTGAACTCCCTGTTTTTTCGAAACAAGGGCGCCTATGTCGTGGGACGCCTGGTCAACCAGGGCGCCATTCACCCATTTGCCATCGCCCTGTTGCGGCGTCCGTCCGGTCATGTCGAACTAGACGCCCTGCTTTACACCGTCGACGACCTGAGCACATTGTTCAGCTTTACGCGCGCGTATTTCCTGGTCGACATGGAAACGCCCTCGGCTTACGTGCACTTCTTGAACACCCTGTTACCCCGTAAACCCAAGGCTGAGATCTACACCACCATAGGCCTGCAGAAACAGGGCAAAACCCTGTTTTATCGCGACTTTTTGCACCATTTATCGCATTCCCACGACGCCTTCGACCTGGCCCCGGGTATTCGAGGCCTGGTCATGTCCGTTTTCACCTTGCCCTCTTATCCCTACGTCTTCAAACTGATACGCGACCGCATATCCAAGCCCGACATGGACCGTGCCACCGTCAAGCGCAAATATCAGATGGTGAAGAAACACGATCGCGTAGGGCGCATGGCCGACACCTGGGAATATTCACAAGTCGCCTTGCCACGCGATCGGTTTTCGCCCCAGCTGCTTGAAGAGCTGCGCCGCGAAGTTCCTTCCTTGCTAGACGAAACACCCGACACAATTGTCTTGCGGCACGTTTATATAGAACGTCGCATGACCCCGTTGAATATCTACCTTAACCGCGCCTCCGACCAGGCCCTGGAGGCCGCAGTCCGTCAATACGGAGACGCCATTCGCGAGCTGGCTGCGGCCAATATTTTCCCCGGCGACATGCTATACAAGAACTTCGGCGTTACCCGACTGGGTCGTGTTGTATTCTATGATTATGATGAAATACAGCGTATGACCGAGATGACCTTTCGCCGCATACCACCGGCTCCAAACGAAGAAGCCGAGCTGGCAGCTGAGCCCTGGTATCCGGTTGGCCCCAACGACGTCTTTCCCGAAGAATTCGCGCATTTTCTGCTTGGAGACAGTCGGGTGCGGCAGGCCTTTCTGAAACACCACGCCTGTCTGCTGGACGCAGAATGGTGGCAGGCGTGCCGTGAGCAGGTCATCCAGGGACGCATCACGGATATATTTCCTTATGATGCCTCCCGGCGTCTGGGTCGCCATACGAACACCATGCAAACCTCTACATATAACCATTAACGCATCAGGAGCAACAACATGTCGGATCCCATCGTTCTCGTTTCCATCGCCCGTACTCCCATGGGCGGCATGATGGGCAGCCTTTCCGGTCTGGCGGCCCATCAGCTGGGTGCCGTCGCCATCAAGGCAGCTGTCGAGCGCGCGGGTATCGCCCCCGACTCCGTCAACGAAGTCATCATGGGTAACGTGCTGCAAGCCGGCCAGGGCCAGGCACCCGCACGTCAGGCCGCCCTGGGCGCCGGCCTGCCTCAAAGCGTGGGTTGCACCACCGTCCACAAGGTCTGCGGCTCGGGCATGAAAGCCGCCATGTTCGGTCATGATCTTCTCAAGGCCGAAAGCGTCGAAGTCGTCGTGGCCGGCGGCCAGGAAAGCATGAGCAATGCCCCCTACTTACTGCTGCGCGGACGCCAGGGCTATCGCTACGGTCATTCCACCGTATACGACCACATGGCGCTCGATGGCCTCGAAGACGCATATCAGCGCGGCACCGCCATGGGCGTGTTTGCCGAAAGTTGCGCCGACAAATACAGCTTCAGCCGTGAGGCTCAGGATGCCTTCGCGCTCGAGTCGCTGCGCCGCGCGCGTGCTGCCACCGAAGACGGCAGCTTCAAATGGGAGATCGCCCCGGTTACCGTTGCCGGGCGCAAGGGCGACACCGTCATTGATACCGACGAAGCGCCCACCAAGGCCATGCCCGAAAAGATCCCCACTCTTAAGCCCGCGTTCAAAAAAGACGGCACCGTCACCGCCGCCAATGCCTCGTCCATTTCCGACGGCGCAGCCGCCATGGTGCTTATGCGTGAATCAACTGCCAAGAAAATGGGTGTCACTCCCTTGGCTCGCATCGTCGCTCAGGCCCAGCACTCGCAAGAGCCCGAGTGGTTCACCACGGCTCCGGTCGGGGCGATTCAGAAGCTGCTGGACAAGGCAGGGTGGCAGAGTTCCGACGTCGATCTGTACGAGATCAACGAAGCCTTTGCCGTCGTTACCATGGCCGCCATGCAAGACCTCAAGCTCGACCATAACAAGGTCAACATCCATGGCGGTGCGACAGCCCTGGGCCACCCCATCGGCGCTTCCGGTGCCCGCTTGCTCGCGACTCTGGTCGGTGGCCTGCGCAAGACCGGTGGAAAGAAGGGCATTGCCTCGCTGTGTATCGGCGGAGGCGAAGCCGTCGCCATGGCCATCGAGATGCTGTAAAAACGAGCGAATTCCAGCCGCTTGCGGCCGGAGCAGCTAGGGCCGGCTCCAGGGGGACCGGCTTCCTGCGCACTGCGCCGATAAGCCGTAAAATAACCTGTGTTACGCGATAGCCGGCGTGCAAACCCGCCCCGGCAATCCAATAAAACAATCGTTGCCTGCCCCGGCAAAACGGCGTAAAGTTGATCCGACTTTACTGGCCGACTCATTAATTTCCGGACTGACACTGTAAAGGGCAACCTGAATCGCTTATGTTCGACATTCTCGTCTACCTATTCGAAAACTACTACACGCCCCAGTCCTGTCCCGATGCAGACACTCTGGCCCATAAGCTGGCTGCGGTTGGCTTCGAGCACGAAGACATCGACGAAGCGCTTGGCTGGCTGTATGGGTTGGCTCAAACCACCGAGCAATGTGTGCACCTGGCCCAAACGCCCCAAGGCGACAGTCAGCGCGTTTACACCGATCTCGAATACCAGACCCTGGGCACAGAGGCCGTCGGCTTCATCAGTTTTCTCGAAAGCTCAGGTGTTCTGCCTGCCGCCTTGCGCGAAATACTTATCGATCGGGCGCTGGCGGCCGATGAATCGCCCGTGCCACTCGAAAAGATCAAGATCATCGCGCTCATGGTGCTTTGGAGCCAAGAGGCCGAGGTCGACCACCTCGTACTCGAAGAGCTGCTCACCGACGACCGCACGCGCCGATCGCACTAAGGTTCCGCAGGGCACCAACCTCACCCGGGCAGGGTAAACGATGGCGACCGACGCACGGTCATCCAACTACTATATAGGGCGCTTTGCACCCAGCCCAAGCGGCCCCCTGCATGACGGATCGCTGGTCGCGGCAATGGCCAGCTATCTCGACGCCCGTGCCCATAAGGGTCAGTGGCTGCTGCGCATCGAAGACATCGACACGCCCCGTACCGTTGCCGGCGCCGATAAGACCATCATGGCGCAGTTGTCATGTCTGGGCATGCATTGGGATGCGCCGCCCACCTGGCAATCGCACCGCCTGGACCGCTATCGGGCCGTCTTCGAACAGTTGAATGCGCGCCAATTGGTGTACGGCTGCGCCTGCACCCGTCGACAGTTAACAGGGGGCGCCTACCCCGGCACATGCAGGCGCGGCCTGGCGCCCGGGCAAAGGGCCCGCGCATGGCGCCTGCGAGTTCCGGAAGGCGTGGTTCACTTCAACGACCGCTGGCAGGGCTCACAAAGCCAGGATGTCGCGACTGAAGTCGGTGATTTCATCATCAGGCGGGCCGACGGCTTATGGGCGTATCAATTTGTCGTTGTCATCGACGATGCGGATCAAGGCATTACGGATATTGTCCGGGGCATGGATCTGCTCGATTCGACAGCACGACAACGCATCCTTGCCCAACTGCTAGGCGCGCCGGCGCCGCGTACCATGCACGTGCCATTGTTACTTGATGAGGCCGGGCAAAAATTGTCAAAACAGAACCATGCACCACCCCTGGACCATACCAATGCTGTGGCAGCGTTGGTAAAAGCCTGGAAGCACTTGGGGTTTCCCCCTTTGCCCGGGACGAATACTGTTTCGGAATTTTGGGCTCAAGCACTACCTCAATGGGCTGCCCGTTTTAACATTTGATATATTGAGCCACGGAATTTCCGCCGGCCAACTTGCGCTGGGCTGCTATCCCCCCGTATCATCCGCGCTATTGCCGCGCCCTGGAACACCATGACTAAAACGCTGATCATTGCCGAGAAACCATCGGTCGCCCTAGACATTTCCCGCGCCCTTGGGGGGTTTACGCGCGAGGGTGACTATTTTGAAAGTGACCAGTATGTCCTTGCTTCAAGTGTCGGTCATTTGCTGACGCTGGTCGCCCCGAATGACCCGGTGCGGGGCAAGTGGAGCTTTACGCATCTTCCAGTGATCCCGCCCCAGTTCGATCTGGGTCCCGCAGACAAGAGGTCGGCCGAGCGCCTCAAACTTCTGGTCAAGCTTCTTAAACGTAAGGACGTCGATAGCATCATCAACGCTTGTGACGCGGGGCGTGAAGGTGAATTGATTTTCCGCTATATCGTGCAGTATTCCGGCGTCAAGAAGCCCATCAAGCGTCTCTGGCTGCGCTCGATGACCCAGAGCGCCATCCGTGAAGCGTTCAATTCACTGCGCGACGACGATGCTCTGAAACCACTCGAAGCCGCCGCGCGTGCGCGAGCTGAAGCAGACTGGCTGGTGGGCATCAATGGTACGCGTGCAATGACTGCCTTCAACAGCAAGGACGGAGGATTCTTCAAGACGCCCGTCGGACGCGTCCAGACTCCTACCCTTGCCATTGTTGCCGAACGCGAAGAGCGCATCCGTCGATTCGTGCCGCGTGACTATTGGGAGGTGCATGCCAGTTTTGTAGCCGCTGCCGGCTTCTACAGTGGCCGGTGGTTCGACCCCAAGTTCAAGAAAACCGACGACAGCGAACATCGCGATTCACGCTTGTGGTCTCTGGCTGCCGCCCAGAGCATCGTTGCAGCTTGCCGCGACAAGCCCGGCAAAGTCACGGAAGAATCCAAACCGTCGACCCAGATGTCGCCGGCCCTGTTCGACCTGACCTCGCTACAGCGAGAGGCGAACTCTCGCTTCGGCTTCTCGGCCAAAACCACGCTGGCCCTGGCCCAGACACTGTACGAACGCCATAAGGCACTGACCTATCCGCGTACCGATTCGCGCTATCTGCCCGAAGACTACATCCCCACCGTCAAGAATACCGTGCAGGCACTTGCTACGGGCGATTCGTCTGCCGCTGCCAGCGTGCGGCCCTTTGCCGACCAGTTGCTCAAGGCAGATCGCATCAAGCCCAACAAGCGCATCTTCGACGATAAAAAGGTATCCGACCACTTCGCCATTATTCCTACGCTGCAGATTCCGCGTGAACTCAGCGATGCCGAAGGCAAGATCTACGAACTGGTGACACGGCGCTTCCTTGCTGTGTTCTTCCCGGCTGCCGAGTTCCGCGTCACCACCCGCATCACCGAGGTCTCGGGGCACCACTTCAAGACCGAAGGCAAAGTACTGGTGTCGCCCGGCTGGTTAGCCATCTACGGTCGCGACAAGCAAGAAGATGACACCACCCTGGTCGCGGTTGCTGAAGACGAAACCGTAAAGACCGAAGATATTGAAGCCAAAGGTTTGTCCACCAAGCCGCCAGCGCGGTTCACCGAAGCCACCTTGCTCTCGGCGATGGAAGGTGCCGGCAAGCTGGTTGATGACGAGGCGTTGCGGGAGGCCATGTCAGAGCGCGGCCTGGGCACACCAGCCACCCGCGCAGCCATCATCGAAGGCCTGTTGAACGAAGGCTATCTGCGACGCGAAGGTCGAGAGCTCGTGCCCAGCGCCAAAGCCCGCCAGCTCATGACCCTGCTTTCGGGCCTGGGTGTCAATGAACTGACTTCGCCCGAGCTTACCGGAGAATGGGAACATCAGCTCAAGCAGATCGAACAGCGCCAGCTCGATCGGGACAGCTTCATGCGCGAGATTCAAAAAATGACCCAGGTCATCGTCAAGCGCGCAAAGGAATACGAACGCGATACCGTCCCCGGCGACTACGTCACCTTGCAAACGCCCTGTCCCAAATGCGGCGGTGTTGTCAAAGAAAACTACCGTCGGTTCGCGTGCACGCAATGCGACTTCTCCATTGGCAAACATCCCGGCGGACGCACATTCGAGATCCACGAGGTCGAAGCCCTGCTCAAGGACCGCACGCTTGGTCCCTTGACAGGATTCATCAGCAAGATGGGCCGCCCTTTCTCGGCATTGCTGCGCATTACCGACGAGTACAAACTCGAATTCGATTTTGGTCAGAACAACGAGGAAGACTCCGAGCCGGTCGACTTTTCTTCTCAGAAACCCTTGGGCGATTGCCCAAAATGTGGCGGCCGCGTATTCGAACACGGCATGAATTACGTCTGTGAAAAATCAGTCGGGCCCGACAAGTCGTGCGATTTCCGAACTGGAAAGATCATCCTGCAGCAGGAAGTCTCGCCTGAACAGGTCAGTAAGTTATTGGCTGAGGGCAAAACTGATCTGCTGCAAGGCTTCGTTTCGAGTCGCACCAATCGCAAGTTCAAGGCCTTCCTGGTAAAAGACGCCAACGGCAAGATCGGGTTCGAATTCGAGCCGCGCCCCGAGAAGCCCGGCAAGAAAACCGCGGGCAAGACCGCCACCAAGAAAGCGGCGAAGGCCGCAAGCAAGACAGCCACCAAGACCGCGGCAAAAAAGGCAGCCAAAAAGGCGGCAAAGAAAGCAGCAAGCAAGAAATCCGCCGCAAAAAAGGCAGCCCCGGCCGAAGCGCCCATCGACACCGACGATCCGCCGTTTTAAAGTGAACGTCCCACGCATCAACTTGCTGAGCATCAATGACTAGAAGAACCCAGCCCTGGCACATCGTGCAGCGCTCACCTCTGCACGGTAACGGCGTGTTCGCCGCGCGCGACATTCCTGCGGGCACCCGCATCATTGAATACACCGGCACACTGATCACGCCAGAAGAAGCCGACGAGAAACACCCTGCAAACCCCGACGATCCTTTCCACACCTTCTATTTTTCTTTGAGTTGCGGCAAGGTGATCGACGGAGCTCAAAACGGCAACGATGCCCGCTGGATCAACCACTCCTGCGACCCCAACTGCGAAACCGAAGAAAATGAAGCCGGCACCCGCGTCTACGTCAATGCGATACGCGACATCGCCAAAGGGGAAGAGCTTTTTTACGACTACGGGTTGATTCTTGATGAAGAAATTACCGACACGCTCAAGAATCAGTATCGCTGCCTATGTGGAAGTGACAATTGCCGCGGCACCATGCTCGCGCTTCCTGACGAATCCAAAGACACTGACAGTGAGTCAAAGGGAACCCGGCGCCAACTGAAAAAGTTGCGCAAGAAACACAAGAAGCTCAAGAAGCGCGTGCGCAAGCTAGAGAGTAAGGTGGAACAACTTCTGCAGTTGACCCACCCTTATTCCGAAGAAGAAGAGATTTAAATACCGGAGAAGGCCCAGGCGTCTCGAATGACCCGTTTGGCATTCGCCAGGATCAAACCGGATTTTTCGCCTGCAAGCACCGGGCGGACTTCTGCACTGATGATCGGGCGCTGGTTCTGCGTGAAGAAGCCGTTCTCCTCGAGTATTTGAAAGAACTCCACAACCTGCTCCGTATCATTCTCGCCACCCTGCAGGCCAAAGCGAGGTTGTATGTCACCGTAGGCCGGATGGCGGCGATCTTGGTACACGCAATTTCCGACATGAACGGAGCGCAGGTACTTGGCCAGTTTCGGAATGCTGTCGCGAGGATTTTCACGCAGCAGCGGGTAATGACTCAGATCCACCAGCAAGCCGAAGTTTGAGTGATGGGGGTAGACCGCTTCGGCAATGTCCAGCGCGTCTTGCGTCGGCCCAATCAGATTGCGCTTATCGATATCCCGGTCGAAAAGCTTGAGCGTGAAGTCCAACTGGCCTTCCTCTTTCGCGTACTCCAGAAGTTGGAACAGCGAGTCAACGAGCAGTTTCTTGGCCTCTTCGCGATCTGAGTCGCCAGGATCACGGCCCGCAATCAGGCGTACCACTTCAGCACCTACCTCATGGGCCTCGTCGATACTGCGCTTGAGCGTATCGACCGCCAAGGCTCTTTCCCGTTTGTCCAATGAGTTGAGATTGAGCCGGTTCTGCAGCACCCTAGGCTGCGAGGCAAATGCCACCGACAAATGACTTTGCTCGAGAATGTGACGCACTGTGTTTCGGACACGATAGTCCTTTATCCAGCCCACCTCGACGGCACTCCAGAACTCATCTTCGGCCAATTTCTCCAGAGTCTCGATAATTGGACCTTCTCCCGTTTCAACTTCGGGGTAAGCCTTGAAATGAATCACACCCAATCGAGCTTTTTGATAAATATTTGACGACACCTTTTACTCCGTGAATTTTCTTTAAATCAACCAACTAAAAAATTTTTGAACCGTATTGCGCTCAACTCAGGCGAATGTCTGCCGCTTCGATGACCTGGCGCCACCGGACGCGCTCATCGTCGAGCAAGGATTTGAAGGCTTCGGGGCCAACCGGCGTGGCATTCACGGCTTGCGAGCGCAAATAAGCTTGAAACTCATCCGCTTCAACGACCTCGGTTGAAGCTTTCACCAGGGTGTCGTATACCGAAGAGGGCAGACCGGCGGGTGCCGCGATCCCAAACCATGTCTGGTTCTCCACACCCTGGATTCCCTTTTCTTCCAAGGTCGGCACATCCGGCAAAGCCTCCGAACGCCTGGCGCTGGCAATGGCCAAGGCGCGCAATGTGCCCGCCTGAATCTGCGGCAACAAGGAATCAATGTTCTGAAAGGCTGCATCCATGTGCCCGCCGAGCAGGCTGGCTATCGAAGCCGTACTGCCATTGAAAGGCACATGCACGATATCCAGGCCGGAGCGCAACTTGAACAGTTCAGCCACCAGGTGCGGCGGCGTTGCGACGCCGCCTGACGAGTAATTAAGCTTCCCAGGCTGTGACTTGGCCGACGAGACAAAACTATCCAGATCCTGCGGACCATTCGGGGGCACGACCAGAACCTGAGGTGTCGCTCCCAACAACGTAATAAGACTGAAGTCCCGATCGACGTCGTAAGGGATGTCTTGGCGAAGCAGGGGCAACACCGCTATACCCGTGGTGTGCGCAAGCAGCAAGGTATGACCGTCCGCGGTGGCCCTTGCCGCCGCCTGTGCTCCAATCACTCCCGAGCCGCCCCCTCGGTTTTCGACTACCACGGTGGTGCCAAGTTTCTTTTCGAGCAGGTTCGCATATTTGCGGGCCAAAAGATCAGACGAGCCACCTGGGGCGAATGGAACGATCAGGGTGATGGGCCGCACCGGGTAGTGATGGTCCTGTGCGACCGAGACAGAGACCAGCGCAGCTAGAAATACACCGAGCAAAACTCGGAATATGCGAATGCTCATTGCATGTCCTTTTTGAAGCAGTAAAAGTTGAAAGTGCGTGGAAGCGTATCAAGCTGTAGCGCTTCAAATCAGACAGTTGTGAAATGAGCAAATAACGAAAAACTTTTTTATATCAATATGTTAGAAACGCATATACCCAATCATTTTGTAGTATCGATATGCGGTAAAGAGGCATTTTCTTATGTCTCTTACGTCGTTCTCATTCCGGCAGGCGCAATCTAAACTCTCGGCCTCAGGCGGCCCTTGTTCGCCACCAAAACTTTCATTGCAATATCGAAATGATTCGCATGCGTTCTCGTCAAGACTTGTACTCGGGTCTTCTTTTTATCGGCTTAGGTGCAGGCTTTGCTTTAAAGGCCACTTCGTATCCTTTGGGTACGGCGGCACAAATGGGACCCGGGTTCCTGCCCTTTTGGCTGGGGATCTGCCTGAGCGGTTTAGGCGCTCTGATAACCGTCAAGGCATTCAGTGCGAACAGTTCAACTCACCAGGGCAACAGGGCAGACTGGCGTGCCTTGTGCGCCATCAGCGGCTCGGTGGTTGTTTTCGGTCTGACCCTCCGGACCACGGGTCTGTTCGTGTCGCTGGCACTTCTGATCATGATAGGGAGCATGGCGTATCGCGCCGTCCGCTGGAAGGTCATAGTGGGAAACACTCTCTTCCTGCTGTTCTTCAGCTGGCTGGTGTTCATCAAAGGGCTGAAGCTTTCGGTCCCGCTGTAGCCCAACTGGCCCGCTTTCTGATACCGGCATCCTCACCACATGGAACTGCTTCAGCATCTCTACCTGGGATTCTCCGTTGCCTTCTCGCCCGAGAACCTGGCCTACGCGTTCGTGGGCTGCCTGCTTGGTACCTTGATCGGTGTCCTGCCAGGTGTCGGCCCCGTGCCCACGATCGCATTGTTGCTGCCCATCACCTACATCCTGCCTCCAGTTGCCGGACTTATCATGTTGGCAGGGATCTACTATGGAGCCCAATACGGAGGCTCCACCACAGCTATCTTGGTAGCTCTGCCGGGAGAAACATCATCCGTGGTCACTGTACTGGATGGCCACCAGATGGCGCGAAAGGGGCGGGCGGGCGCTGCCCTGTCCATTGCAGCCATAGGATCATTCTTTGCGGGGTGCGTGGCGACACTCATTTTGGCTGCCTTTGCCGCTCCTTTGGTCAAGCTGTCTTTCAAGTTCAGTTCCGCAGAGTATTTTTCCTTGATGGTCTTGGGGCTCGTCGCAGCGGTCGTACTCGCCTCGGGTTCAATTGCCAAGGCGTTGGCTATGATCGTGCTGGGGCTGCTGCTGGGCTTGGTTGGTACAGACGTCAATTCAGGCATTGCCCGATATGATTTCGGGCTTCCAGCCCTCCAGGACGGCGTAGATTTCGCCATCGTAGCCATGGGAATTTTTGGCCTGGCCGAGATCATGAAGAATCTCGAACAAAAGGGCGAGGGTGCTCCGATCACGGAACGGCTTGGAGCGTTGTACCCTAATCAACAAGAGCTTCGGCAAGCCGGGCCCGCGGTCCTTCGCGGCACTGCCATCGGATCGCTTCTGGGCATATTGCCAGGCGCGGGCACCGTGCTGTCTTCATTCGCCTCGTACACACTGGAAAAACGAATATCGCGCAGCCCCGAAAAGTTTGGTAGGGGCGCTCCGGCAGGACTGGCGGGGCCCGAGTCAGCCAATAATGCAGCATCCCAGACCTCGTTCATTCCGCTGCTGACCCTGGGCATTCCCAGTAACGCCGTCATGGCACTCATGATAGGCGCCATGACCATACACAGCATACAGCCCGGCCCTCAGGTCATGAGCTCACATCCCGAGCTGTTCTGGGGTCTGATCGCATCGATGTGGCTCGGCAATCTGATTCTGGTTATTTTGAACCTGCCTCTGGTCGGACTATGGGTGAAATTGCTGAAAATCCCATATCATCTGTTGTTTCCGGCGATATTGGTGTTCTGCGCGATTGGCGTATTCTCGGTCAACCTCAATGACTTCGATGTCGTGCTGCTGGCCATGTTCGCAATCGCCGGCTATGTATTATCACGTCTGAACTGCGAAGCCGCCCCCCTCCTGCTGGGCCTGGTTCTGGGGCCGATGCTTGAAGAAAATTTTCGCCGCACACTTATCGTATCCCGCGGAGACTTCAGCATCTTCCTTACGCGCCCAATCTCGCTGGGTTTGTTGATGCTGGCCCTTGTGCTGGTGCTGGCCGTGGCAATACCCTCTGTGCGCAATAAGCGCGACGACACCTTTGCCGCCGAAGATTAAAGTCCAGATCCGACGTGGCAGGAGTCGCAAACAAGGCCACGGGACTATTGAAATGCCGTTTCCAGAAAGCTGCGCAGCTTGCGTGAATGCAGTCGGGCCGGAGGCATCTCCCGAAGTTTTTCAAGGGCACGTATTCCAATATGCAAGTGTTGCGACACCTGGCGTCGATAAAACTCGCTGGCCATTCCCGGCAATTTCAGTTCCCCGTGCAAGGGTTTGTCAGATACACACAGCAAAGTCCCGTAAGGCACCCGAAAGCGGAATCCGTTCGCGGCGATGGTGGCCGATTCCATATCGAGTGCGATTGCCCGCGACTGCGACAGCCTCTGCACGGGCTCTTCGTGATCACGCAGCTCCCAGTTTCGATTGTCAATACTTGCCACTGTTCCGGTGCGCATAATGCGTTTGAGCTCCCAACCTGACAGGCCCGAGACCTCTGCCACCGCTTCCTCGAGCGCAACTTGAATTTCCGCCAGTGGGGGCACCGGCACCCATAGTGGCAAGTCGTCATCCAGCACGTGGTCCTGGCGCACGTAACCATGAGCCAGCACATAATCCCCCAAGCGCTGAGTTGTGCGCAGGCCGGCACAATGCCCCAGCATCAGCCATGCCGAAGGCCGTAGCACGGCCACGTGATCGGTAATGGTCTTGGCATTGGACGGCCCGACACCAATGTTTATCAGCGTGATGCCTGAATGGTTTTCACGAACCAGATGATACGAAGGCATCTGCGGCATGCGACTTAGTGCCGGCCCGCCGGGCTGGTTTGCGTCCTCACGAGTGGTGATGACATTGCCTGGCTCCACAAGCGCCGTGTAACCGCCTTCTCCGCGCGACAACACTTCGCGCGCCCAATGGCAGAACTCATCAATGTAGAACTGGTAGTTGGTGAACAGCACAAAGTTCTGAAAGTGCCGCGGTGCAGTGGCGGTGTAGTGCTGCAGCCGATGCAAGGAGTAATCGACTCGGGGAGCCGTGAATGGAGCCAAGGGTTCCGGCTCGCCCCGCCGGCCTCGCCACGTGCCGTTCACAATGGCGTCGTCGGTCAGTCGCAGATCGGGCACGTCGAAATGATCGCGCAAGACATTGCCCAGATCAGTCGCATGATCCGCCGCTATGTACTCACCTTCCTCGAAAGCGAAATGCAGAGGAATAGGCGTGTCGGACTCACCAATTTCCACCGGCACCCCATGGTTCTTCAACAAAAGACCAATCTGCTCCCTAAGATAGCTGCCATACAGACGGGGTTGAGTCACCGTGGTCATGTACGCTCCGGGCTCGACCACATGCCCGTATGACAGCCGGCTATCGACCTCTTGGTAGGTGCCAACCTTGATGCGCACTGCCGGATAGCATGCACGTACCCGCTGGCCGGGCGTGAGCCTTCCATGTACATAGTCTTCGAAGGCCTGCCGCAAAAATGCGGTATTGCGCTCGTAGATGGCAATCAACTGTGCCAATGCGTCGTCAGCATCTCGAAACCCCTTATAAGGCATCAATTGTGGGGTCAGAGTCGGGCCCAAAAAATCCATAGGTTCAGACATTGATTCTGCGGCCTGAATCCGGTCAGGCCAATTGGTCCATGAACGAAGCCAAGGCGACATCACGTTCGGTCACGCCTTGCGCGTCATGGGTGGTTAGCGTTACATCGACACGATTGTAGATGTTGGTCCACTCGGGATGATGATCGATTTTCTCGGCCTGTAAAGCGACACGCGTCATGAACGCGAATGCCTCGCTGAAATTCTTGAACACGTAACTCTTTTGCAATGCGTCTCGATCCTTGGCCGCGGCCCAGCCTTCCAGCAGCAATAACGCCGATGCCGCGCCGACCCGTTGTACACGTTTCATGACGCCTGCTCCTTAAAGTGATTTTGGCAATTAAGTGCGGTAAAAGTCGGCAATTACGTACACAAAAGTTAAAAGTCCTTTAACTCTGCAGATGTTGAGCACCGTATAGGCGACAGTCCATACTACTGCTAAACATCGTAGCGCAACACTGTTGCCAGGCCATGAAACTTCATACGCTCAGGAAATCACCATGACACAAAGAACCCGCCGCCACAGACTCCAGGTCGACACTCAACTGCATGACTTCATTCAAAACGAAGCTTTGCCAGGCACGGGAGTCGACGCCGACGCGTTCTGGGCCGGTTTCGATCAACTAATGCACGATCTGGCTCCGCGCAACCGCGCCTTGCTCGAAGAGCGCGATCGCATGCAGGCCGAAATCGACGATTGGCATCGTCAGAATCCCGGCCCGGTCACCGACCAGGCGGCGTATCAGGCCTTCTTGCGCAAGATTGGCTACCTGCAGGACGCCCCCGCAAACGTCACCGTGCGTACGGACCGTATCGACGTCGAGTTCAGCGAGCAGGCCGGCCCCCAGCTTGTGGTGCCCATTACCAACGCGCGTTATGCACTGAATGCTGCCAACGCTCGGTGGGGCAGCCTTTACGATGCCCTGTACGGAACCGACGCCATTTCCGAGGAAGACGGTGCGACCCGCGCGGGGTCCTATAACCCGATTCGTGGCGCCAAAGTCATCGCCTTCGCACGCCACTTTCTCGATGACACCATTCCCTTGCAGCAGGGCTCGCATCGCGACGCAAAGTCGTATAGCGTGCAAGACGGTCAACTGAGCGTTCAGCTTGAAAACGGCTCTGCCACCACTCTGGCCGATTCGACGCTGTTCCTGGGTTATCGTGGCGACGCGCAGACCCCCGAGGCACTGGTATTCCGTCACCACGGCCTACACTTCGAAATTCAAATCGACAGAAATCACCCGATTGGTAAACAAGACAACGCCGGCATCAAGGACGTTTTGCTCGAAGCGGCCCTGACCACCATCATGGACTGCGAAGACTCTGTCGCCACAGTGGATGCCGAAGACAAGGTACTGGCGTATCGTAACTGGCTGGGCCTGATGCAGGGCACGTTGACCGAAGAGATCTCCAAGGGCGACAAGACCTTTACACGCAAGCTCAACCCGGATCGATCCTACATCGACCTTCAAGGCAAGGAACAGACCCTGCCAGCCCGGTCGCTCATGCTCATCCGTAACGTCGGCCATCTCATGACCAACCCTGCCGTGCTCGATGAGAACGGCGCCGAAACGCCCGAAGGCATTCTGGATGCCGTCGTCACCTCGCTGATCGCCATGCACGATCTGCAGCGCAAAGGTAATTCGCGTGCCGGGTCCATATATATCGTCAAGCCCAAGATGCACGGCCCCGCCGAAGTCGCGTTTTCCACCGAGCTGTTCGGTCGCGTCGAAAAGCTGCTGGGCCTGCAGCCCAACACGCTCAAGATGGGCATCATGGACGAAGAGCGACGCACCAGCGTCAACCTCAAGGCTTGTATTGCTCAAGCCGTCGAGCGTGTAGCCTTCATCAACACGGGCTTCCTTGATCGCACCGGGGATGAAATGCACACCTCGATGCAGGCCGGCCCCATGATCCGCAAAGGCGACATGAAGCGCAGCACCTGGATTGATGCCTACGAACGGAACAACGTACAAACCGGACTCGAATGCGGCCTGCGCGGACGAGCTCAAATCGGCAAGGGGATGTGGGCCATGCCCGACCTCATGGCCGACATGCTCGAGCAAAAAATCGGTCATCTCAAGGCGGGCGGCAATACCGCGTGGGTGCCTTCTCCAACCGCGGCCACCTTGCATGCGTTGCATTATCACCAGGTCGATGTCCAAGAGATTCAGCGCGAGATGGAAGGCAAATCAGAACCGTTGCTCGAGAAAATCCTGACCATCCCCGTGGCCACCGACACCAACTGGTCGCCAGAGGAGATCCAGCAAGAGCTCGATAACAACGCGCAGGGCATCCTGGGCTACGTCGTGCGCTGGATCGACCAGGGAGTAGGGTGCTCGAAGGTGCCCGACATCCATGACGTGGGCCTGATGGAGGACCGCGCCACCCTTCGTATTTCGAGCCAGCATATGGCCAACTGGCTGCATCACGGCATCGTGACCCGCGAACAGGTGCAGGAAACGCTTGAGCGCATGGCCGCAGTAGTCGACCGGCAAAATCAAGGCGACCCCCTGTATCGCCCCATGGCGCCCAACTTCAACGACTCAGTAGCGTTCAAGGCGGCTTGCGACCTCGTCTTCAAGGGCCTCGATCAGCCCAACGGATACACCGAGCCTCTGCTGCATCATTGGCGTCAGGTCGCCAAGGCGCGCTGAGTTCCTGCCGCCCCATTGGAAACGGCCCTTATCGATGGAGATAAGGGCCGCTTTACTTGCTTGCAGTCGCAAGCAAAAAAGTTGAGTTTATCCTCGCACTTGGCCGATGGTTTCATCCAGCCAAGCGAGCATCAAATCGATTTCGTCAGCCGTGACGTTTAGCGCCGGCATGAACCGCAGCACATCCGCACGCGGTGCGTTCAGCAACATCCCCTCAGGTGACCGGTTTCTGGCGGCCTCGACAATCGCCGCACCATCGCTGCGATCCATCAGTAAGGCACGCAGCAGACCCTGGCCGCGTTCACCTTTCATGCCCCACTTCGATACCAGCTTCAGCAAGCCTTCAGACAGCTGTTGCGCCCGTTCGTTGACGCTATCGAGGAAGCCGGGGGCGTTAATCGTATCGAATACCGCGATTCCGGCCGCGGTCATCAACGGATTGCCGTTATATGTCCCGCCTTGGTCGCCGTGCTCGAACACGGATACTTCTTCGCGCGCGCAGAGTGCAGCCAGCGGTACACCGCCGCCGATGCCCTTGGCCAAGGTCATGATATCGGGGGTAATGCCGGCGTGTTGATAGGCAAACATCTTGCCCGTACGACCCATCCCGGTCTGGACTTCATCAACGATGAGCAACAGACCGTGAAGATCAGCGAGTTCGCGCAACGCTTGCAAGAACCCGGTAGAAGCCGGAAGGACACCGGCCTCGCCCTGGACCGGCTCAAGCATGATGGCCACGGTCTGGTCGTCGATGAGCGCTTCAACCGAAGCCAAGTCATTCAGACGCGCCTTGAGGAAACCGTCAACCTGAGGCGCGAACAGGGTGTCCCAGCCCGGTTTACCCGATGCAGACATGGTGGCCAGGGTGCGTCCGTGAAAGCTGTTCTCGAACGTGATGATCTTGTACCCACCGGCGCGCCGCACCCGCCCCCACTTGCGTGCTAGCTTGATGGCGCCTTCGTTGGCCTCGGCACCGCTGTTAGCAAAAAATACGCGGTCAAAGCATGAAGCGCTCACCAGACGCTTGGCCAGATCGATGGACGGCTGGTTATAAAATGCCGGCGACGGATTGATAAGCTGCTTGGCCTGAGCCGTAATTGCTTCGACCAGTTGCGCAGGGCAATGCCCCAGCGACGTTACCGCCCAACCCTGAACGAAGTCCAGATATCGCTTGCCGGTGTGGTCTTCCAGCCATGAACCTTCTCCTCGAACAAATACGAGGTCCGGGCGAGCTGTGATTTCCATTAACGCTTCGATGCCCGAAAGTTCTGTACTCATATTTGCTCCGAAGGATTCCGCCACCCAGTGGCGACAGATGGGTGAAAGACCAGTTCTTGAAAAAGGCGATTTTAGCGCAAGGCCATGGGGAAAACCCCGATCTTTATGACGCTACCTTGGATAAGGCTTCGAGCGCCTCGTCACGCGTCATGACTGTGGCGTACTTTTGCTCCATATCAAACAAGTTCGCGTCGTGCGGTGCAATGGCGCGGTCTCCCACACAGTCCGACAAGACCAGGGGACGGAAGCCGTATTGCATGGCATCAACCACACTTGCGCGCACACATCCGCTCGTTACCGCTCCGGCCACGAGCAGGGTCTGAACGCCCCGATGGGCCAGCCAGGCTGCCAGCGAGGTACCAAAGAACGCGGACGGCACGGTTTTACGAACGACAAATTCGCCTTCGGCCGGCGTGAGCTCGGGCACGATGGCGCTATTGGGGTCGTCTTCCTTGAGGCCCAGCATGCTGGGCACCTTCAGGCTGAACACATTGGCATCTGCGCCGTCATCGGCGAACACGATGCGTGTATGGGCCACTGGCCAGCCCCGTTTGCGCGCTTCGGCAAGCAAGGGCACCGTGTTGGCAATGGCTTGTGGAATATTTCCGCCACCGAACACCTGGGGGTTGGCAAAGCCGTTGACCAGATCGATGATAAGCAGGCCGAACGGGGCCTTAAGTTCCAGCTGCGCGCCAAAACCCTGCCGGGAATACGTTTGAATGTCGTTACTCATGGAATCCAGTCCTCAATTACTTTGCCGTGTCGAACCACTTCGGTGTCGTCCACTCGCACCGAGCAGTTTCGCAATGGTATATCGATGTGGCAGGCAGTCGTGCGATTACCGCCAGCTTCGTTATTGGGCCCCAGCGAAAACAGGAAGTTGCCTTCGTACGCTCGGGCATCCATCCCAATCGTTTGTTCTCGATCATACAGCCCCAACGTCGACCAGTGGCAACGCGGCTGCAAACCCCACCCAATGTGCGAAATCGCATAACCTTCGGGGTCATTGAAGGATTCCATGTAATCGCGCAGCATTTCGGCATCCACGCCACCCTCGATCTTGACCGCGTATCCGTTCTCAACGGTCAGCACAATCTTATCGCTTGCGTAGCATTTTTGCGGGAGCAGTATATCGCCCTTGTCGATCACGATCACACCATTGCTTTGGCCTTCGTTAGGAAACGTAAAGCAGAAGCCGCTGGGCCAGTGATCCCAGCGCCCGGGCTCATCCACAAAACCGTACTCGCTGATGACTGGGAACTCACCCAGCGAAAACCGGATGTCTGTGCCGGCGTCGGACGCCACCTTCATTTCGCGAGCCTTGCCCAGAAGCTCGCTATGCGCCTTGACACGAGCACGATCGGCCTCAGTAGGAACCGTACGTACAAGCACCTCGGGCGGCTCGACAGCAAGCAGTATTTTCGTACCGCTCTTGAGGATGTCGATCTGCTCGGGCGAAAACAGCAAAGTCATCAGATCCAGGACCATATCGCTGGCCTTGAGCATGGCGATGGCCGCGGGGTTTCCGGTCAGTGGTGTCGTGCCCAAATACGCCAGCGGATCACGGCTGAGCGATTTCTCTGCGTTGACCGGTGGCAAATCAAGCCGATTGACAATCGCGCCCATGGACTGCGCTGCAATCGTCGCCATGGCCAAGGTCTGAGGATGGGTCGATGCACTGCTTAGTATGGTGACGGTCTGCCCTTGCTCAAGTTTGGACAGTTTCAACACGTGCTGCCAGGCTTGCAGCAGTTGGTAATCGCTAACAGCCATGTGGCCTCCTTTGGTGATGAGTGTTGGTGTCAGGCGTGGTCGGACAAAGCCAGGCCCAGAAAGCTGCCAAAAGCCCGATAGAAACCTTCTTCGTTATCCCAAGGAATCATATGCCCAGCATCCGCCACCCGCGTATGTTCCAACGACGGTACCAAACCCCGTATCTCTTCAACATCTTCGTCGCGCACGACATCGCCCCGTTCGGCAGTCACCAGCAAGACCGGCACGTTGATTTCGGGCATATCCTGATGAATATTGTCGGTATGGAAGCCCTCGAAGCTAGTCAGGACGGCACGCTCATTACAGGTGTGCAGCCATTCGGCACGTAGCGCGAGTTGCTCCTGGGTCCAGGTCGGGCAGAACTTACGCATAGCTTCAGCATCACAGCCCCTTCGTGCCAACGCCATCGAATCCACGTACCAGGGAAGCTGCGCAGGGTAAGCGCGACGACCCGGGCCGGATACCGGGGGGTCGACCAACACCAGGCGCGTCAAACCGGCTGGCCGGCTGCGTCCCGACCTCACCGCGATCCGGCCTCCCATGGAATGACCGACCAGAGCATAGTTCTCAAGACCCAAGGCTTGAGCAAAAGCCACGACATCCGCCGCCTGAGCGTCCAGACTGTAGTCCAATGCGTCAGACGCTTCGGACAGGCCGCGCCCCCGCACATCCAGCACATAAGTATCGAAGGTCGCACCGAAACGTTCGCCCACGAATCCCCAGGTAATCGCGGGACTGGTAATGCCCGGAATGATGATTATTGAGTCGCGCTTAGAACGACCATTCTCGGGGCCTCCGTAGCGCAGATAGTGTTGCCGGATTCCATTGGCGTGTACATTGGCGCCGTAAAGAAAAGTGGACACTTCCTTCCCCCTCAAATAAATTGGTCAATTGATTAATTAATTTACCACTAGATCGACTGCCTGTCAGATCCAAGGCCACTTGGGGCGCAGCGCATCGAGGGACTTAGCAGTGGGAAACAGATCAACAAAAAGAAATCAATCGAGCAAATTCAATTGCAGGGCAGATTCCGGCGCAACAGATCCAGTGCGCAGATTGCTGACCTTCACGCCCAACAAACGTATGCGACTTTCAAAGCTTACGCGCTTCAAGCACTGACCAGCCGCGGCGCGTAGCGTCTGGGCGTCCGCCACATCGCGATCGAGCGTGAAATCGCGGGTGACGGTTCGGAAATCGGCGAAGCGTAACTTGATACCCACCGTGCGTCCCACCACTTGCTTCCGCTTCAGGTCGCCTTCAAGCTGTTCGCACAAGCCTGTAAAAATCTCGGACAGGCGCGCACGATCCAGCACTACGTCCAGGTCTCGCTCAAAGGTGGTTTCGCGACTGATTGATTTTGGCTCCGAGTATGTGACGACCGGCCGCTCATCCTGCCCGTGTGCTACACGTAAGAGCCATCGTGCATACCGCAGCCCAAAGTGTGCCTGGAGCATGGCAGGGCTGGCTTCCGCCAATTGGCCCACAGTCTCGATGCCAAGATCAATCAATTTGCGGGCCGATTTGGGCCCGATGCCGTTGATCCGCGAAGCGGGGAGTGGCCAAATACGTCGGGGGACGTCGTCCATGGTCAATATCGTCAAGCCGTCAGGCTTGTCCAGGTCGGATCCGATCTTGGCCAGCAACTTGTTCGGCGCAATGGCAATCGAGCATGACAGGCCGGTGGCGTCGCGCACAGCCTGCTTTATCCGCGAGCCCAAGATCTCATCGGGCTCGTGATGCCCCTCCAGATCGATGTAGATTTCGTCGATGCCGCGGTCCTCGATCTGGGGGGCAACAGAAGCGACAGCCTGTTTGAAGCGTCGCGAATAGTCGCGATACGCTGCAAAGTTGGCAGGCAGCAGGATGGCATCGGGTGCCAGCCTGGCAGCCTTCATCATCCCCATTGCCGAGAAAACACCGAACTTGCGTGCTTCGTATGTTGAAGTAGTTACAACGCCACGACCAACGTAGTCACCAAGTCGTGCGAATGCATAGCTTCCATCACTGCGCTTGGGTGGCGGTTCACCCCTTCCTCCGATGACCACCGGAAAGCCACGCAGCTCCGGATAGCGCAACAGCTCGACAGACGCAAAAAACGCATCCATATCCAGATGTGCAACCCGACGCAACGTCGATGGTTTGAGTTCAGGCATTTCCATTTTCGACAATCAGCGCAGCGACACTCTGCGCATCGGGATCCAGTTTAATGGATAGACCCACTATTCATGCGTAATCCGACGCCCCCAGGGGTATTAGAAAAGTATAATGAGCCATGGTCACACGACGCGCCGAATCAATCGCGTCGTCACACTCTCGAGGATAACTAATATGGCCAAGATCATTGGTGCCATTGGCACTTCGCACGTACCCACGATTGGGGTGGCTTACGATAAAGGTCGTCAAACCGACCCGGCGTGGGCCCCGCTTTTTGACGGCTACAAGCCTGTGGCCCAATGGCTGGCCGAGAAACAACCCGATGCATTGGTCTTCTTCTACAACGACCATGCCACGACCTTCTTCTTTGACATGTATCCCACGTTTGCACTGGGCGTCGGAGAACGGTTTCCCGTCGCCGACGAAGGTGCCGGATTGCGGCCATTGCCTGCTATCAAAGGTAATGTCGACCTCCAATGCCATATCGCCGAATCGCTCGTTAACGATGAGTTCGACCTGACCATCTTTCAGGAAAAGCCGCTGGACCACGGGTGTGCATCGCCACTTCCGCTGCTGTGGCCACACGATCCGGACTGGCCAGGCGCGCTGGTTCCAATAGCCATCAACGTGTTGCAGTACCCCTTGCCTACAGGAAAGCGCTGCTACAAGCTGGGGCAAGCTGTTCGACGCGCCATCGAGTCCTACCCCGAAGACCTCAAGGTGGTCATCGTGGGCACGGGCGGGCTTTCACACCAGATTCATGGTGAGCGTACCGGGTTCAACAACGAAGAATGGGACCACGAGTTTCTGCGTCTGCTGCAGTTCGAGCCCGAAAAGCTGTTGGAACTCAGGCACGCCGATTACGTACGCCTGGGCGGAGCAGAAAGCGTCGAGCAGATCATGTGGTTGGCCATGCGGGGTGCCATGCCCGAAAAAATTCGCCGGCTGCATCTCAACTACTACCTGGCCACCACTACAGCGATGACGCTCGCACTCTATGAAGAAGGCGAAGAGCCTGCTCAAAACGCTGCTGTCGCTACCGAAAATATTCCCGCTCAGGTCTAGACATGAACCCACAATTAGAAGGTATCGAGCAAATCGAAGGCACCTACGCCTTCGACATCCGCACCAGCAACAAAGCTCTTAATCTCAATCGCTTTTTCTGGAACATGATTCGAGCGGAATGGCGTGATCGCTATAAGGCCGACCCCGAAGGCGTGATGGAAGAAGCCGGGCTGAACGAGACCGAAAGAGAACTTGTTCGAAACGAAGACTGGCTTGGACTCGTACAGTACGGCGCCTGCTTCTTCGTTATCGAAAAGTTTGCCCGGGTCGTGCGCAAGACCAACCTCGAGGTCTACGCGCTGATGCGTGGCGAAACATTTGAAGAGTTCATGGCAACGCGTCGCGTGCCGGAATCCCGTTGAATTGGTTCAGGCCCGGGGTGCAACCCGGGCCTGGACACTTACGAATTTGACTGGATCTGATCTAGCGCGTTCTTGAGCCGCCCGACGCTCTGATCGACATTTTGCAGCTTGTCCAGGCCAAACAGGCCCAGGCGGAATGTCTTGAAGCCTTCGGGCTCATCGCACTGCAACGGCACTCCTGAAGCAGCCTGGATACCAACCTGCGCAAATTTGCTGGTTGAGTGGATACCATCGTCATCGGTGTAGCTTACGACAACGCCAGGAGCCTCAAAACCGGGTGCGGCAACGCTTTTGAACCCCTTCTCGCGCAGCAATGCTCGCACTCCAGAACCCAGTTCGAACTGCGCTTTTCTCAAGGCCTCGAATCCCACCGATTCGGCTTCTGCCATGGCATTGCGCAATATCGTCAACGAGTCGGTAGGCATGGTGGCATGGTAGGCGTGACCACCTTTCTCGTATGCCTGCATGATGCCCAGCCACTTGCGCAGATCGCTGGCAAAGCTAGTGCTGGTGGTGTGCTCGATTTGCTCGAGGGCTTTGGCCGACAACATGACCAGGCCGCAACATGCAGAACCCGTCCAGCCCTTTTGTGGAGCACTTATCAAAATATCGACGCCGGTCTCCCGCATGTCGACCCAAACAGTGCCCGAGGCTATGCAATCGAGCACAAACAAGGCACCCACGGCATGCGCCGCGTCGGCCACCCGACGCAGGTAGTCATCGGGAAGCAAGATGCCCGATGCGGTTTCGACGTGCGCGGCAAAAACCAGGTCGGGTTTCTCGCGAGTGATGGCATCCACCACTTCTTCGATGGGTGGCGGGGCGTACGCGGCTTGCGGTCCCGGCTCCACCGGGCGAGCCTTAAGGACAATTTCCTGTGAAGGAATCGACCCAGCTTGAAAGATTTGTGTCCATCGATAGCTGAACCAGCCGTTACGGATGACGAGGCAACGTTTTCCGGTTGCAAACTGACGGGCAACTGCCTCCATTCCAAAAGTTCCGCTGCCAGGCACAACAATCGCGGCATCGGCACCGTACACGGACCTCAGCGTGCGGGAGATGTCCTTCATCACGTCCTGAAAGGCGGACGACATATGGTTCAGGGCGCGATCCGTATACACGACGGAATATTCAAGAAGTCCATCCGGATCAACGTCGGGGAGCAGTCCAGGCATATGCGTCTCCAGAAAAGTTAGCTGCCTCTACCATTGTAGGTTAAGCATGCGGACAATAAGCGCTATCGGCTAATTGGCTTTCAGCTGGTCGATCAGTTCCTGCCATCTGAACTCACCCTGAGTGTCGTAGGCAATACCGCGAGCCGCCATGGCATCGATCAATGCGTCCTGTGTTTCGGCCGTTGCCTGCGCCATCAAAGGCGTGACGCCTACGTCCTGCAGGGTTTCCATGACCTCGCGCATTTCTGCCGCCCGCCGACGACCGTGTTCGGCCACGCGACTAATCAGGTAATGCGGCAAAGAATCGGTCCAGCCCATGCTGGGGAAAGTCTCATTCAACGATTCCAGCACAGCGGTTTCTGCACCATAGCGGCGTGCCGCAGTCATGCATTCGACTGTCAGCGCTTCGAGTCCCTTGATCATCACACTGCGGCACATCTTGATGGCCGATGCCACACCCACGCGCTCTGAGACAGGCTTGGTGCGCAAGCCCAGCGTGTTCAGGGGCCCGGAAATTTCGGCCGCCCGCGCGCCACCTAACAACATGGGCACTTTCAGCCCGTAGGGAGGCACCGGAGCCATCACTGCCGATTCGACATAGAACCCGCCCGCGCCCTCGATGGCAGCCCGATCCGCCTCTTTGGTGGCCGGCGATACCGAGTTGATATCCAGAAAATACTGACCCGGCGTCAGGCACGCCGCAGCTTCAATAGCTGCCGTTGCCGCGGAACTTGCCGTGACGGCCGAAATCAACAAATCGGCGTCTTGCGCCGCGGCCTGCAGACTGGCATGTAGCGTGACACCCGCCTGCTGCGCGCGCGCCTCGAGAGCCGGGCGCTGATCAGCATCATGGATCTTGATGTCGTATGCGGCCACTGCCACGCCGGACTCCACCAGGCCCAGTCCCAGCAGGAAGCCGGCCTCGCCAAATCCGATGAGGGCGATCTTGGACAGCTTCGGAGTGATTTCCTTGTTCATATCGAGCTCTGTAGACGAATTACGTTTAAAGAAGGATGTGCAGCGCTGCGTCTTATGTATCGAGCCACTCTGCAAGAACGGCAGTCACAGCTTGGGGTTGTTCCATAGTCGACATATGACCGCTATGTTCGATTGCCACCAACGTGGCATGCGGCGTCGGTACCAGATCCCTCATGGTCTCGTGACGAGAGTAGGGGCTCCAGGCATCTTGACGGCCACAAATCAAATACGTCGGGCAACTGATTGAGCGCAATACCAGTGTTGCGTCAGGGCGCGCCAGCAAGGCAGTGATCTGCGCTTGAAACTCCTGGGTTGTGCGTCGATCGATCATGGCAAGAATCTCATCGAATACTGGAGCATTGAGGTGCATTGGGTGAACCATGCCGGGCGCCCAATGTACCCTCCCCATTTCGCGCATACCGTGCTTGCGGGCGAACTCCAGCAAGGCCAGGCGTTTCGCCACTTCGTGCTGACCGGCTTCGCCTGCAGCCACTGGCCCGTAACCGGTATCGAGCAACGCCAAGCGCCGCACTCGCTGAGGCGCCTGCCGGAGAACTTCCAAGGCCACACGCCCGCCCATTGAGTGCCCGGCCAGACTGAACATGGACCAGGGCGCATCTGACAGCACTTTCTCCGCCATGGCCGAAATGCTGTCCAGGCCGTGATACTCGGGCACATATGACTCGGCACGCGATGCCAGTCCCTTTATCTGGTGTGCCCATACCGCTGCGTCGCACATCAGGCCCGGCAGAAAAACTATCCGTTCGACAGTCATGCCTTGATCCGGCTGTTGTCCCACACCCGGGCCGGAATGTGTACCTTGCCGTCGAACAACCACCTGGCGGTTCGAATCAGTGCTGCGCTGGCGATAGTGACGTTGGGCCCTTCCCTTACCAGAGTCATCTGGGTGCTGAGTTCGCCGGTTGGATGCTCGATGCCCAGAACTGGAGTATCACCTTCAGGCAGCCGGGCCACACCGTCGCACACAGTACCTGGAAGCACGGCGGCCGACGCCGCACTGACCGCGGCCAACACGCCAATCGATGCATGACAGCGATGCGGAATGAAACTGCGAGTGTTCAGCGCTCCCCCGTGGCGTGGAGCCGATACCAGACACATCTTGGGAACAGTGCGCTGCTCGACATCGCCCAGGTTCATCATTGGGCCCGCCTTTAACCGTATCGCCTCTATGCGAGCCTTGAGTTCGTCATCGACGTCCAGTTCAGCACATGTTTCATAGCCTGTTCGACCAAGATCGGCTGCGCGCAACATGACTGTCGGCATTCCGTTGTCGATAAGCGTGACCTCGACGCCATCGATAACGTCACTGGTGTTGCCGGTTGGCAGCAAGGCGCCACAGGACGAACCCGCCGTATCCTTGAACTCGAGAGGAATGGCAGCCGCGGTACCAGGCACGCCGTCGATACGCTGGTTACCGTCGTATTGAACGTGACCATCGGGTGTGGACACCGTGGCAATGGCCACCTGGCCTGTATTGACCATATGTATGGCAACCCGTGTAGTTTCGCCCTGCACAGGCACCATCCCAAGTTCAATGGCAAAGGGACCAACACCTGCCAGAAGATTGCCGCAGTTCTGCCCGTAGTCGACGCGCGCCTCGTCAATCATCACCTGGGCGAACAAATAATCCACGTCGGCATCGTCACGGGTGGCCGGCGACACGATCGCCACCTTGCTGGTCAGCGTGTCGGCACCGCCGATTCCATCGATCTGGCGCGAATCGGGCGATCCCATGACCGCAAGCAGCACCTGATCACGGACTACAGGATCAGCCGGCAGGTCAGAAGCCAGAAAATAAGCGCCCTTCGACGTGCCGCCGCGCATTTGTACGCAGGGGATACGCGTTTGCATCATTCGCCTCGCAAGTCTTCCAACGATTCGACGTAGCGCAAACCTTTCTCGGCAAGCCGTTCGCGCATCTTGTAGTAATCCAGGCCCAGTATGCCTTGGGCCAGGGCCTCGCGCGTCTTGGCCTCTTTTTCGAGCCGGGCTTGTGAGGCTCGCGCCACTTGCGCAACGTTGGCGACTGGCACCACCACCACACCATCGTCGTCAGCGACGATCACATCGCCCGGGTTGACGATCTGCTGGGCGCACACGACCGGAACGTTGACCGAACCCAGGGTTTCCTTGACCGTGCCTTGCGCGGACACTGCCTTCGACCAGACAGGGAACCCCATCTTCTTGAGGTCTCTGACATCGCGACACCCGGCGTCGATGATGAGGCCGCGAACACCACGCGTGGCCAGTGACGTGGCCAGCAGCTCCCCAAAATAGCCGTCCAGGCATTCGGAGGTAGGAGCAACAACCAGGACATCGCCTTCGCGACATTGCTCGACCGCGACATGGATCATCCAGTTGTCGGAGGGCGCAACAAGCACGGTCACTGCCGAGCCGGCAATCGATGCGCCTTCCCAGATGGGGCGCATATACGTGGCCAGAAGTCCAAGACGGCGCTGTGCCTCGTGAACCGTCGCCACGCCCGCCGCCCGCAAAATTTCGATGTCAGCAGGGTCAGCGCGAGGAATATTCTGAACGACAACACCGCGGATCATGACAGGTCTCCTACAACGGCCGGGGTAAGGCGCATATACCCTTCGGCGTATTCGATATTGCGTACTGCGGTAATTCCGATGTTTCGCTTGGCTTGCACGCCTCGTTGTTGAGCAACGCGGGTGTAGTATTCCCACAGATGCTCCTGGCCGGCCATGCACTCAATGGCCTTCCGTTTGATGTCCCAAACGTCGGTGATGTCCAGGAATGTGTTTGGCACCCATTCACACTGTTCGGTCTGATGCGGTTCAAAGGCATAGACCGGGGGTGCACCCACCACTTTCTGACCAGGGTTGTGGCCTTCTGCCTGCGCAATGATGCGAGCTTCCTGAGCAACATGCATCGCCAAAGGATGGTCGAAGTTGTATGGGTCTTTGGTGGAGTGGCTTAGAACGAATGCGGGCTGCACGTCTCGGTATACGTCTACCAATCGAAACAGCGCTTCGTCGGTGACACGCATCGGATAGTCACCCAGATCGAAGAATTCGATTTCTGCGCCCAGTACGTCGGCGGCCTTCTGCGCTTCTTCGCGACGTGCCTCTTTAACCTTCTGGAGTGTCATTTCGCTGCCCTTGCGCCAGAGTTTGGCGGACTCGCCACGTTCGCCAAAGGACAGGCAGACCACTTTCATTCGGTAGCCTTGACGAACATGGGTAGCAATGGCGCCGGCGGCGCGCCAGACAAAATCAGCCGAATGCGCACTGATGACCAGACCCGCGCGTGGGGTGGAAGCGGTGCTTGCGTTCATGGGGTAATCCTATGAGGTGTTGATAGACGATTCGCCGGCCTTGACCGGAGCGATGCGCTCAGTGTGTCAAAAATGCAGAGGACGCACCAGTGACATTCGCTATCTAGCTATGCGTTTCGCTTATATACTCTTCGTGTACCAGAGCCCGGATCTCTTCTTGAAACAAGCGTAAACCCATGCCGGGATCCGCGTCTCGCCTGACCGTCAGCCCTATTTCGCGCGCCGTTTCACGAACTTTTACCGGTAGAACCACTAGCTGTCCACTGGCTACCCCCCGTTGCACCTGCCAGGGCGAGAGCAGAGCAAGCCGGTCGCTGTCCAGAAGAAGTGCTTGCACCACGACCGCGCTGTTGGCTTCGAGAGGTGACGGCGGAGGAGCGACGTTCTCGGCCAGAAATGCGCGCGCAAAGGCATCGCGCGCTGGCGTGCCTGAAAGGGGGGCAATCCATGACGCTCCGGTAAGATCAGCAAGTCCACTCAATGGTCGGCGAAGCAAGGGATGATCCCGCCGAGCCACGACAGAAAGGGTGTCCGTAAACAGAGCTTCCTGCATGATCTCGGGTGACTGGGGCGTGGGGCGCAGTGCACCTACGATCACGTCGACATCTGCGTGCAATAGCTGAGACAGCAACGCATCGTAAGTGCCATCCACAATCGTGACATGCAGGTCCTCATGCTTGGACAGCAGGCGATCAATGGAACGAGGCACAAGCGTCCCCGCGGATAAGGGCAGGGAGCCCACGACGATTCTTCCACGAAGCCTGCCAGCCAGGGCGTTCAATTCCTCTTCGGCCAAGCGAAACTCGTTCAAGGCCAGCTTGATTCGACGCAGTACTGTCTCGCCGCTTTCCGTCAGTCGCATGCCCCGCGCAGTCCTTCGATAAAGAGATACCCCCAGCATGTAGGCGATCTGACGCAGAGCCTGATTGACCGCGGGCTGGCTGATGCCAAGTCGTCGGGAAGCAAGCGCCTCACTGTGGGTCTCGCAAAAAACCACGTAGGTAATCAAATGCCGATACGAGCAGGTGCCAGCGAATCGTCCCCTATGCAGCGGCTCACGCAATGCGTCCGAACGGTGCTCAGCCTCGGTTTCGGCCAATTCAAGTTGAACAAGGGCTCTGCCAGCTCGGTGCGCAAGGAGCTTGCCTTCTTTGGTAGGCACCATGCCGCGCGCCTCACGCACGAACAACTTCGTTCCCAGTTCCTCTTCCAGTTGACGTACGGCCCGTGCAACCGCCGACTGCGACAAAGGAAGCATCTGGGCAGCTTGCGAGGTGCTGCCGGCGCGACAGACCCCCACCAGCGCACGCAGGCGTCTTAAGTGCAGCGCCAAGGGTCCCGGAGCGGAGTTGTCTCGATCTTCGTCAGCAGCCAAAATAAGCCCTAGCAGCGGTGGGAGGAATAGTGCAAAGATTGTACCGGCGACACCCCACTCGCCACGCGTGGCGCGTAGACAAACGCCGCGCTTCTGCGATACAGTAAAAATATCGATTTTCCTAATAAAATCGATAGAAATGCAAAATTTCCTATCGACGTTAAAAATATCGAACTGCCCGCTTCAAAAGGATCACGCAATGCCAAAAATTATCGTTCACAGCGACGCCGCTCCCGTTACCGGTTTTACCGATAAAAGCACGCCATCACCCCTGGCCCAGGCCATCCGCGCCGGCGACTTTCTATATGTGTCTGGCCAAGGACCGTTAAATCCCGCAACCCGCGAGGTTGTTTCGGACGACATCCGCGAGCAAACTGTCCAGACCCTCACGAATCTTCGCGCTGTCCTTGAAGCCGGCGGTGCAACCATGGCCAACGTCGTCAACATGCGTGTGTGCTTGCGCAATGTGTCCGACTTTCCAGCCTTCAACGAAGCATTCCGCGAATTCATGCAAGGTGAGAAAACCACGCGCACCTGCACGGGCGGTACGCCCCACCGTCAAGGTGTTCTCGTCGAAGTCGATTGCGTCGCTTATCTGGGCTAAAGGCCCCTAACTCATTTCGCCACGGAGGCGCCATGTACCAAATGCCAATCGTTTCGCTGCCAGGCGAAGGCAAAACCCTTGATGAAACAGGCCGCTATGTCAGTGTCCTGTGGCAAGAGCCCGAATCCTTAGTGTTCGTTGCGCGCGGCCGCCCATACCGCAGTGAGTTTCATGTGAACCCCACCGACGAAGTCATGTACATGATCAAGGGGCAAATGAACCTGCATTACCGTACGCCCGAAGGCAAGGAAGAAATCGCAGTGCTGCCTGAAGGCTCGGTCATTTACACACCGGCAGGCATTCCGCATTCGCCGCGCTTTCCGCCCGACGCGCACCTGTTGGTTCTTGAGCGCAAGCGCCGCGAAGGCGAGGTCGACAAATTCCATTGGTACTGTCCCAAGTGCGACGCCTTCCTGCACGAAGAGCAGTTCACTGTCAGCGACTACTCGGTTGACCCCGTCGGCGCGGCCTATCGGCGTTTCTACGATTCGGTTGAAAATCGTACCTGCAAAGAATGCGGGCACGTCATGCCTAACGCATTGGCCGAATCCCAGAAAGATAAAGACTGATCAGTCTTACTGCCAGACGAACAAGCCGCCCCGGTGGGGCGGCTTTGTGATATTTGGGGACCAGACTCGTAGATCAGACGCAAGGTCAGGCGACGATCACGCGCCCTTGTCCCTTACGCATCTCGCCAATGATGGCGGCCTGGCCAAAGCCTTCTGAGCGGAAAATATCCAGAACCTGATCCGCGGTTTCGGGGCTGCACGACACCAACAGGCCTCCTGAGGTTTGAGGATCGGTCAGCAAGGCTCGACCCGCCGCATCAATGTTCGATGCCAGCTCGATTCCGTTTCCGTAGGCCTCCCAGTTTCGCCCCGATGCACCGGTAACTATTCCTTGCTGAGCAAGCTCCTGAACTCCTGGCAGCCAGGGAAGGTCGGCCACACGTAAGTGGGCAACCACACCCGAACCCCGCGCGATCTCGAGCGTGTGTCCGAGCAATCCGAAACCGGTCACATCGGTAAGTGCATGCACACCTTCCAGTGCAGCCAACGCCACACCGGGCCGATTGAGTTGCGTGGTGGCATGAATCATGGCGCGATAACCGTCTTGGGACAACATGTTCTTCTTGAGCGCGGCAGAAAGCACGCCCACACCCAACGGCTTGCCCAAGATAAGCACATCGCCCACCCTGGCTTCGGCGTTACGTTTTACACGGCTCGGATGCACCAGCCCCATCGCTGCCAACCCGTAGATAGGTTCGACGGAATCAATGGAGTGGCCACCCGCCACCGGTATCCCCGCTTCGCTGCACACCGACGCTCCACCCTCGAGTATGGCGGCTATATCGCTCTTGGGCAGCACGTTGATCGGCATGCCGACAATGGCCAGCGCCATGATTGGCGAACCGCCCATCGCATACACATCCGAAAGCGCGTTCGTAGCCGCAATACGCCCGAAGTCGTATGGGTCATCGACAATGGGCATGAAGAAATCGGTGGTGGCGATTAGGGCCTGCTCATCGTTCAGGCGATACACGGCCGCGTCGTCCGAGCTTTCGTTTCCTACCAACAGATTCGTATAGGCCTGCATGCCGGGCATTCCGGCCAACAGTTCGGAGAGCACTCCCGGCGCTATCTTGCAGCCACAACCTCCGCCGTGCGACAAGGACGTGAGCCGGGGAGGGGACTGGGTGGCGGTGGAAGCGGTCATTGAAGCATCTCCGATATTGCCAACCGCAAGAGCACCGTCGATCAGCCCGCCCTGCGGCATGAGAAAAATGGCGGAAAGCAGCAGGAGTCGAACCTACCTGGGAACGTCTGACGCCCCCAACTGGGTTTGAAGCCCAGCCGTGCCACCGGACACGCATGCCTTCCGTAAAGTAGCCCTATGATAGCCGCTGCCAGAACGACGCGCTATCGCCTCGCGGCACATGTTTGTCGCGCAATCGTCGGGTGTAGCCCGCCCGATCAAAAAACTCCAGAATCTGGATGGCACGCTTGCGCCCCAGCCCGGTAGCGTCGCGGAACACAGCCGCCGTCACGCCCTGGTCATCCCCCAGTTCAGCCACAAGCTCGGCCAGACGCGTAATCTGTTCCCGGTGATAAAAAAGGTCGCGCACCACCTGATATAGCTGACCACTGCGAACCAGCTTGCGCAGCAATGGCCGCACGGCCTCTTCGGGCTCGTCGAAGCGCGCTGCCAGATCCCGCACCCAAGGTGGGTCGAACCTGCCCTCGTCGATCGCCTGCACCAGGACGATTGCCAGCTTGCTTTCGGACTCGGACAGCGCCACCTCGTGGCCAGGCTTATGGAGCCACGGCCCATTCCGAACCAGGCGTTTCGTAGCGACTAGATCATCGCGCAAGGCAAGCCATACGTTTTCAGGGATGGTGGGCAGGGCTACACGACGCAAGCGTGCGGCATCAAGGCCGGGCTCATCGGGCCAGCGCTCATGGAAATTGGTCAATGCCTCTTCTACGGTTTGCGCCAACGAATTCCAGCAGGATTGCAATATCAGGACGCGAGCGGCGGACTCACCTTTTGCCTGAACCCATTGGGCATCACCAGGAAGCTCATCTGCCGACGGACTCCGTCCCAACAGTCGCATCAGCTGAGTTTCTTCAAGTCCGAAGGGCGCTTGTTCAAGAACACCGCGCAGATTGGCGCCTTGCTTCAAGGCCAAGACGGCTTGCAACCATGCCAGTCTTTGCTCGCTGCGGCGTTTCCGATCCGGGGCATTGGCGTCCAGCACCATGCCGCCACCCAAGGTACGGTTTGCCTGAGCATTGCGCACGATGAAACGGTCGCCCGGCATCGCACAAACCGGCTCGTCGAACACCAGTTGCACAAACCCCATCTGACCTGCCGGCAGAGGGTCCGGTGCAAGGGGTATAGCGTGCGCCACGTATCTGGCCGCCCCCATATGAACGTGCAACGGAGTCCAAGCCCGTATCGGTGCATCGACGGAATCGAGCAAAGTCAGTTGCACGTCGATATTGCGGGCCGGTGTGAAACAACGCTCTTCAGCAATCCAGTGCCCCCGCTCGACAGCGGACCGCTCAATCCCGCCAAGATTCAACGCACATCGCTGACCCGCACGACCGTGCCGCGTAGACTGGTTCTGAGCATGGACACTTCGTACACGGACAGCGCGCCCCTCCGGCATCAATACCAGAGGGGCCGGGTCGGCATCCAGATCAATCATGCCTCCGTGGGCTGTGCCCGTTACTACGGTTCCATGCCCCGGCAGGGTAAACACGCGATCAATCGCCAAACGAAACAAACCGTCAGATCTGCGAGCAGCCATTGCCTGCGCCGCCTGTTCCAGATGCCGGCGCAATTCTCCGACCCCCGGTGCGTCAACCAAGACACCGGTACCGCTCAATCCCCCGGCCTCAGCCACCTCCCTGGCGTCGTCGGATGTCGAACCGCATTCCGAAGTTGCGTTTGTTGAGTCGGCAGGTTCCGGCAAAGCGGCCGCTGCATTGGTTGTGAAGACTGGCGTCCCTTCCAGGAATGTGCCCTCGACAAGAGCGGCCAACTCGGCTTGGACTTCCTGCACTCGCGAAGCATCGACACGATCAATCTTTGTAAGGGCAATGGCTCCTTGGGACACCCCCAGCAAACTCAATATGGCCAGATGCTCGCGAGTCTGGGGCATGACGCCATCGTCGGCGGCGACCACCAGCAGGCCGAAATCAATTCCGCTTGCGCCTGCAGCCATGGTGTGCACCAACTTCTCGTGCCCCGGGACGTCGATGAAACCGAGCACGTCCCCGTTCTCCAGCGGGGTGTAGGCGTATCCCAGCTCGATCGAAATGCCTCGCTTCTTTTCTTCCTTCAGCCTGTCGGTCTCTACCCCCGTCAGTGCACGCACCAGCGTGGTCTTGCCATGGTCGATGTGTCCTGCGGTTCCTACAATCATGGAGTCAGACGCTTCAACTGCGAGATGAAAGAAGGTTCGTCGCCAGTTTCAAGGCAGCGCAAATCGAGCCACAGTGTGTCGCTTCCAACTCGACCAATGACGGGCCTGGGCAATTCGCGCAAACGACGTTCGAGGTTCGCCAGTGCACGTCCCGGACGTCCGGAGCTGGCGTGGCGCAGGGCAAGTCCGTAGCTGGGGAGTTGATCGACAGGAAGCGCTCCACTGCCGATTTGGCTGAACATGGGTTCGGCCCGCACGCTGTACGAGTTGCCCACGGCATGCTGCATGGCCGCCTCGAGGCGTTGAGCCTGCATGTGCATATCTGCCATCGGGCGGGTCAAAAGCCGCAAGGTCGTCAGGCGTTCCGGCAACCGCTCAGGCGAGCGATACAGCGCAAGAACCGGCTCAAGCGCCGCCAGGGTAAGCTTGCCCACTCGCAGGGCACGCTTCAACGGGTTCCTCTTGATTTTCTTTATGAGGTCGGCCCGGCCCACCAACAGGCCGGCCTGCGGTCCTCCCAGCAACTTGTCGCCACTGAACGTGACGATGTCGGCCCCGGCTTGGACGGTTTCGCGCACCGTGGCTTCTTTGGGCAGCCCCCACTGCGTGAGATCCAACAAAGTTCCGCTACCCAGATCCACGGCTGTCGGAAGCCCGTGCTGTCGTGCCACGTTGGCAACGTCTGTAACCTCGACGCTTTTAGTAAAGCCCGTTACCTCGTAGTTGCTGCAATGAACTTTCATGAGCATGGCCGTACGTGCGCTGATAGCCTGCTCATAGTCGGCCAGATGTGTGCGATTGGTCGTTCCCACCTCGACGAGCTTGGCTCCAGCCCGCTGCATGATGTCAGGGATACGAAACGCCCCGCCAATTTCAACCAGTTCGCCACGCGAGACAACCACCTCGCGCCGGTTGGCAAGTGCGTTCAGCATCAGTAAGACAGCCGCGGCATTGTTGTTAACAACCGTTGCGGCTTCCGCCCCGGTGAGTTCACACAACAAATCGTTCACCAGCTCATCTCGGTCGCCGCGACGCCCGGTCGCAAGATCGAACTCAAGGTTGGCGGGCGACCTCAGGGCTCGCAATACCGAATCGACGGCTTCATCCGGCAGCAGCGCCCGCCCCAGATTGGTATGCAACACCGTGCCCGTGAGATTGAACACGGCTTGCAACCGCGGTTGATCGGCTATCCGCAAACGGCGCTGGGCTTCGTCGACGATGGCAGCCTCACGAATGGCGTCGGCGGGTAGCCGCTGCTGCAAGGCCTGTTGCCGCATATCGGAAAGCACATCACGCAGCGTGCCTAGCACACGGCTACGTCCGTAGTCTGCGATAAGTGGCGACGTTTCAGTGGCCGACAACAGCCGGTCCACCGAAGGAAGATCGGCGGCACTTGCAGGAACAACTTGAGGCGTCACCGCCATACCTCAGTTCTCGCTTCCCTGCCAAAGCAGAGGATTACCGCTAGCCCGTGAATACCCCGCTTCGCCCATCAACATGTCAAGTGTCAGACTAGCCAAGTCGTCGGCCACGGGATCCACATGGAAGTCTTTCTCTTGGTAGAAGATCTTGCGGTAACTTTGGCAGTCGTCACAGGATTCAGCCTTGATCGCTTCCGAGCCTTCCTCGATATGTTGATAAGCAAGCGATTTGGTGCTTTCGCAATGTGAGCACGTAACGCGGACCAGATGCCATTCGGTCGAGCACAAGGAGCAGCATAAGTATCGGCAGCCATCGATCTGCGCGCCCACGCGGACCACGCTGGAAACCGGCAAACTGCCACACATCGGGCAGACGCCAAATGGACTGACGACTGGAAGCTTTTCAGCTTCAAAATCGATGGCAAGGCTTGTCCAATAAACCTGCAGGGCGGCCATGATGAAAGGTGCTGTGGCGCTGTCGACATCGACATCGCGCTCGGCAAGAATCGCGTCCGCCTGCGCTTCGATTGCATCGGGATCAGAAGCCAACTGTTCGTGCAGCGCGCTTATTACACCACGAGCTGCTTCGGGCAGGCTGCCGCGTGAAACCATATGCGCCAGCAAGTCAGCCAATATTTGCCGCCATTGTGCGTCGCGTTTCCAGCCGATTGCCTGCAGGGGCGGCATGCCATGCGATTGCGCCAACGAAACCTGCTGTTCGCTTGCGGTAGGCATCGAGCAGTCTTGCAACGCTTGATGCTGACCGTCGACCAGATGCGCCATCAACGACAAATAGGCCGAAGCAGGATGGTCGGCAGCAAGCTGCCTAAAACGGGCTGCACGGTCAGCAAACACTGACGCACGTACCGGCGCACGAAGCCGCGGAATTTGCGTGTGATCTAGCGATTCAATTTCGCCACGCTCGAGAATTCGCTGCAATGCATTCTCCTGAAAAATATGGCTGCCCGGCACGGACACCGGGCAGCCATGTCGGTCTTTGCCCAAAGAGGGCATCGACAAAGCCTACTTGCGTGAAGGCATCCCGCGCACCTGACGGAACCAGGCACGATGATGCTTCCAGGCCCAACCCGGCGTAACCGTACCGCGGGTCATGGAGCGTAGCGACCCCTTGACCCAGATTCCGGCATAGATATGCACAATGATCGCGCAGATGATCAAAAATGCAAAGATGGCGTGCAGCACCGACGCCAACTGAATCAGCCATAGGCCGAAAAAGCTCGCGAAATACTCACGCCACATGACCAGCCCGGTAAGCAGAAGGCCGATCATAAGGAGGATGAGCGCAAAGTACAGTATCTTCTGTCCGGCGTTGTACTTGCCGACCTCTGGCACGCGATCTTCGCGCTTGTTAATGACATCACCAAATTGCCTGAGCCACTGGCGATCAGCTCGGTTTATAGCGTTATGGCGGGCCATGCGTATGGCCAACACCAAGAACAACAAGAACATGAAGACACCAATCCACGGATGCAGGATACGCGTCCAGGTGCCACCGCCGAACAAGCCTGTTAATGGATAGAAGTACGGGTGAAACAGCGCAAGCCCCGAAAGTGCCAGCAGAACGAACGCGATGGCAACAATCCAGTGGTTAGCTCTTTCGCCCGGCGTATAGCGCTGAATAAGCCGGGTATGTCTGACGTCATTCATGAGTAGCCTCCTGCGATTGGCGTTGGCTTTCTTCGTCCGCCCGGCGTTCGTCCTCGTCTGTGACCTCGTTGGGGCCCACACGGATGTAATGGAAGAAGCCGGCCAATGCTGTCAGAGCCATGGCGGCGACCCCAAGCGGCTTGGCGATTCCTTTCCACAGCGACACCATCGGACTGATGGTCGGGTCTTTGGGCAGATCGCTGTACAGGCCCGGCTGATCGGCGTGATGCAGCACATACATGACGTGTGTGCCGCCCACACCAGCTGGGTCGTACAGGCCGGCGTTATCGAATCCACGCGACTTCAGGTCGACGATGCGATCATCGGCGTGCTTGATCATGTCTTCTTTGGTGCCAAACACAATGGCTCCCGTCGGGCATGTCTTGACGCATGCGGGCTCTTGACCCACCGCAACACGATCGGAACACAAAGTGCATTTGTATGCTTTGTTGTCCTTTTTGGAGATGCGCGGAATATCGAACGGGCACCCAGTAATGCAGTACCCGCAGCCGATACAGTTCTCTTGGTGAAAATCGACAATGCCGTTGTTGTACTGGACGATAGCCCCCGGAGAGGGACAGGCCTTGAGACAGCCCGGGTCTTCGCAGTGCATGCAGCCGTCCTTGCGGATCAGCCACTCGAGATCGCCCGCGTCGTTCTCGTACTCGGCAAAACGCATGAGCGTCCACGAGTTCTCGGTAAGGTCCATGGGGTTGTCATACACACCCACGTTGGTACCGATTTCGTCCCGCACGTCGTTCCATTCCATGCACGCTACCTGACATGCCTTGCAGCCTATGCATTTAGTGGTGTCGATAAGCTTGGCCACCCCGCCGCCCATGACCACGTCGCGTTCGCTGGGCATGGGTGTGGTGGTGGCGGAGCGCCTCTTGATATCCAATGATTGCAATGCCATGGCTTACTCCTAAACTTTCTCGACGTTGACCAGGAAGGACTTGAACTCCGGCGTTTGCGTATTGCCGTCCCCCACAGATGGTGTCAATGTATTGGCCAGGAAGCCCGGCTTGGCCAGACCGACAAAACCCCAGTGAAGCGGGATGCCGACCTGGTGTACGGTTTTGCCTTCGACCTGCAGCGCCTTGATGCGCTTGGTCACTACCGCCACCGCCTTGATGTAACCGCGATTGGACGAAACCCTTATCCACTGTCCGTTTGCAATACCCAGCTCTTGAGCCAAGGCGTCGCCGATTTCGACAAACTGCTCAGGCTGCAGAATGGCATTGAGCTCGACGTGCTTGGTCCAGTAGTGGAAGTGCTCGGTGAGTCGGTACGTGGTAGCGACATAGGGGAAATTGGCTGCGTCTCCCATCGAAGCGAGGTCGTCTTCGAACACACGGGCCGCCGGGTTGCTGACAGCGCGTTTTTCGTTCGGGTAGACCGGGTTATATCCAAGAGGGTTTTCGAACGGTTCATAGTGCGTCGGGAACGGCCCCTCGGCCATACCCTTGCGCGCAAAGAACCGGGCGACCCCCTCCGGGTTCATGATGAACGGCCCCATGCCGTCGAGCGGATTTTCATCGACCTTGAAGTCAGGAACGTCGGCGCCTACCCATGCCTTGCCGTTCCAGTGAATCACGCTCTTGCGTGGGTTGAAAGGCTTACCGTCGGTATCGCACGAGGCACGGTTGTACATAATGCGCCGGTTGGCTGGCCAAGACCAAGCCCAGTTGAGCGTCTGGCCGATACCGGTGGGATCGCTGTTGTCGCGGCGAGCCATGAGGTTGCCCGCCGGTGACCAGCATCCTGCGTACAGCCAGCATCCGCTGATGGTGGTACCGTCGTCACGCAACTCTCCGAAGCCCGCCACCTGCTCGCCCGCCTTGCGCAGAACCTTTGTTGGGTCTTTCGGATCGACGAGGTCAACCAGGGCACGACCGCTGTACTCCTTGGCGAGTTCTTCGGCAGTGGGGTTCTCGGGGTTGGAATACGGCCACCATAGATTGACGATCGGATCGGGGAACGTTCCGCCGTCCTTCTCGTACAACGCACGGATGCGCGTAAACAGAGACGCCATGATCTCGATGTCGCTCTTGCCTTCGCCCGGAGGGTTGGCGGCTTTCCAGTGCCATTGCAGCCAGCGACCCGAGTTGACCAGCGCGCCTTCTTCTTCGGCGAAACAGGTGGTTGGAAGTCGGATGACCTCGGTCTGGATAGCCGAGGGGTCAACATCATTGTACTCGCCCACATTGCGCCAGAACTCGGAAGTTTCGGTGATGAGCGGATCCATGATCACCAGGAACTTGAGCTTGGAGAAGGCCTCGGTGAGCTTGGCCTTGTAGGGCGCGGCGGCCAAGGGGTTGAAGCCCTGGCAAATGTAGCCGTTCATCTTGCCCTTGTGCATCAACTCGTACACCTGAAGCATGTCGTACGGGCGATCCATCTTGGGCAGATAATCGTAAGCCCAGTTGTTGTCTGGACGTGCCGCATCGCCCCACCATGCTTTCATGAGACTGACATGGAACTTGCTGTAGTTGCGCCAGTAGCTAAGTTGGTTGGGGCGCAAAGGAAGTTGGGTGCGGTTGCGGATGTACGTCTCGTACTCTTGCTCGGCATCGTTGGGGAGTGTCAGGTAGCCCGGCAACAGGTTTGACATCAGACCGAGGTCGGTCAGCCCCTGGATGTTCGAATGCCCGCGCAAAGCGTTCATGCCGCCGCCTGCAATACCGATGTTGCCCAGCAGGAGCTGCATCATGGCACCCGTGCGGATAATCTGCGAACCGATCGAGTGTTGCGTCCAGCCTAGCGCGTACATGATGGTGCCCGCTCGATCCGGCGTTGCTGTTGAAGCCAGCATCTCGCACACCTTCAGGAACTTGTCCTGGGGAGTGCCACAGACGCGAGCCACCATCTCGGGCGTGTAGCGCGAGTAGTGTTCCTTCATCAGCTGATAAACGCAGCGCGGGTGCTGCAAGGTGGGATCGACACGGGCATACCCGCTTTCGTCGATCTCATAATCCCACGACGCCTTGTCGTACACGCGCTTTTCTTCGTTATAGCCTGAATACAGGCCTTCTTCGAAGCTGAAGTCTTCGCGGACGATGAAAGGAAGATCGGTGTAATTACGAACGTACTCGTGCTGGATCTTGTCGTTTTCGAGCAGGTAGCGGATGACGCCACCCAGGAAGACGATGTCGGTACCGACACGTATCGGCGCATAGTAGTCAGCCACAGATGCCGACCGCGTAAAGCGCGGATCAACGACAATGAGCTTGGCCTTGTTATGGGCCTTTGCTTCGGTTACCCACTTGAATCCACAGGGGTGGGCTTCGGCGGCGTTACCGCCCATGATCAGTACTACATCGGCGTTCTTGATGTCGACCCAATGGTTCGTCATCGCTCCACGGCCAAACGTCGGGGCAAGACCTGCCACCGTCGGACCATGTCAGACACGAGCTTGGTTATCGAATCCTAGAGCACCAAGGGAACGAACTACCTTGTGCGTTACGTAAGCAACTTCATTGGAACTGGCCGAAGCGGCAAGCATGCCCGTGGTAAGCCAGCGATTGACCAGCTGACCGTTTTCGTTGCGCTGAATGAAGTTGGCGTCGCGGTCTTCTTTCAGGAGCTTGGCGACTCGGTCGAGCGCTTCGTCCCATGAAATTCGCTGCCATTTGTCTGAGCCGGGGGCCCGGTATTCTGGGTATTTGAGGCGGTTTGGGCTGTTGATGAAGTCAAGCAGACCCGCCCCTTTGGGACAGAGTGTTCCACGGTTCACGGGGTGATCCGAGTCGCCCTCCACGTGCATTACCTTTGCTGTGGCGTTTTTACTGCCGTCGCCAAGGCTGTATAACAGAACCCCACATGCCACAGAACAATACGGACAGGTGTTGCGCGTTTCGGTCATTCGCGCAAGCTTGTACTGACGGACCTCAGCCATTGCCGGACTGGGGGCGACCCCCAGCAAGGTTAGGCTTGAACTCGCCAATGTTGCCCCTGTCACCTTGAAGAATTGCCGCCGACTCATGTTGACCATGACGCTCTCCAGATGATGAAAACAACTGATTTTTTTGGATCGCTTGAATAACCCTATAAATTCTCGGGTATAGGCGCAGTATAGGACTCGAAGTAGAAAAAAGCTATGCTCTATGCGCATTGTTACCCGAGAAGGTAGCTGAGAATCATTCTCAGGATTCTCGTTTAAACCTACAGCAGGTAAACAATATTTCTGTTATCGCTCAGAGCGCGAGCGACCAACCTTGCATTCGGAACGCTCTAACACCGGATCATCACGTTCGCGTATGCGCAATGCGTATGCGCGTGCGACTGACCCCTTCTATGGGATCGGCAACGGTGTATGTACCCAATAGCCAAACAGCGGAGTTCGATTTATTCTCGATGGTGCGACGCCCAAATGTTTCGCAGGGCGCCGCCGCAACAACATGCTGCAAAGGAGACTTCATGTTCAAGTACGGCCCCCCGCTGAATTTCAAACGCTGGCTCGAGGACAACGATCATTTGCTCAAGCCACCGGTGGGCAATCAGCAGATATGGCAGGACGCCGATTTTCTGGTCACCGTGGTGGGCGGGCCCAATCATCGCACTGATTTTCACGACGACCCGCTCGAAGAGTTCTTTTACCAGTTCAAGGGCAATGCCTATCTGAACATCATGAACGATGGAAAACTCGAGCGCGTCGACCTGCGTGAAGGGGATATCTTCTTGATGGCGCCTCATGTCAGGCACTCGCCCCAGCGTCCCGAAGCCGACAGTCGCTGCCTTGTTATCGAGCGTCAGCGACCCGAGTCGCTGCTCGATGGTTTCGAGTGGTACTGCCTCGAATGCAGTCACCTTGTGCACCGGGTTGAAGTTCAGCTCAAAAGCATCGTGAACGACCTTCCTCCACTTTTTGAGCAGTTCTATCAAAGTCCTGAACAGCGCGTATGCCCCAACTGCAAGGCGGTCCACCCCGGACGAGACGCTCACGTCAAGGCCTAGATTTCCCCATACAAAAATTCTGAATTTCCGTATAACCTTGTAACGGTGTTAACGAACACTCCTAATCATCCAGAGGAAGAGACACATGACAAATCTCAAGAAACTCGTTCTTGCTTCGGCCATCGCGCTGGGCGTTGCCGGCGTAGCACAGGCACAAGTCAAAATTGGCCTGATCACCACATTGTCGGGCGGAGGCGCAGCTCTGGGCCAAGACCAGCGCGACGGCTTCATGCTGGCGGTAGAACAAAACGGCGGCAAGCTCGGCGGTAAAGATGTCGAAGTCATTGTCGAAGACGATCAACTCAAACCCGAGCTTGGGGTTCAACTGGCTCGCAAGCTGGTCAACAACGACAAGGTCGATTTCGTCACCGGCATCATCTTCTCAAACGTGATGATGGCAGCGCGCACCCCCATCCTCGAATCAAAGACCTTCCTGGTAGGCTCAAACGCAGGCCCATCGCCCATGTCGGGCGCCGAGTGCTCACCGTATTTCTTCTCGACATCCTGGAACAACGACCAGTTGCACGAGGGCGGTGGACAAATCGCCACCAACGCCGGCTACAAGAAGATGTACATCATGGCGCCTAACTACCAGGCAGGCAAAGATGCCCTGCAAGGTTTCAAACGCTTCTATAACGGCGAAGTCATCGACGAGGTCTATACCCAGATCGGGCAAATGGACTACTCGGTTGAAATAGCGCAACTGCAGCAGGCAAATCCTGATGCAGTCTATGTCTTCTACCCTGGCGGCATGGGCGTCAACTTCGTCAAGCAGTACCGCCAAGCGGGTCTGCTGGGCAAAGTGCCCCTTATTTCTGCAAGTACTGTCGACGGCTCGACCCTGCCCGCGCTGCAAGACATCGCCCTGGGCGTTATCACCCATGCGCCGTACGCGCCTAACCTCGACAATGCACAAAACAAGCAGTTTGTTGAAGCGTTCGAAAAGAAATACAACCGATCGCCTTCCCTGTACGCCGCACAGTCGTACGACGCTGCCAACCTGATCGCCTCTGCGATCAAGAAACTCGACGGCAACATGCAAGACAAGGAAGCCGTACGCAAGGCACTTGAGGCCGCCGATTTCGAATCTGTACGCGGCGCCTTCTCGTTCAATACCAACCATTTCCCGATCACCGACTGGTATCGCGTTGAAGTCGTAAAGGGTGATGACGGCAAGGCTCAACTGGCCGCCACAGGTGTTGTATTCGAAGGTCACAAAGACGCTTACTACCAGCAGTGCAAGATGTAAGTGCGTAATCCGGGTGCGTAGCACCTGGTTCCAAACCGGCTCCCCGCTTTGCCCGGAGTCGGTTTTTTATTCAGGATGCTGTCAGGCTGGACAGGTCCATTTGTGCGAGACTTTCAGCACATATAAACTTGCGTTCTTGGCTTGACCGAAGCCTTATTGCAGTACGGAATCACACAGCAAGGACAGAGCACGCTACATGAATTCAGCCACCATACCCAGTGACGACCGATCTTATTTCTGGGTATGTGTCTCGATGTGCATTGGAGTAATGGGCACTGCGTTGGCCAGCCCGCTATACCCGCTGTATCAAGAGGTCTGGTCACTTAGCCCAAGCAACGTTGCCCAGCTTTACATCGCCTATATGGTGGCGGCTCTGGGAACGCTAATGTTCTTGGGACGGCTTTCGGATCGCTACGGCTTCATGCCGGTGCTACGGGCCGGTGTCATTTTCGTGACGCTTGGCATCACTCTGTCTGCCATCGCCTGGAACCCGGCCAGCTTCACCGTCAGCCGGGTGATGCTCGGCCTGGCTTCGGGAATGATAGTCCCTTCGTCGTCGCTGGGCCTGGCTTATTTAAGTAAAGGCAGCAATAGCCAGCGTGTTGCCGCGACCGTCAGCCTTACTTTGGCATTTGGTTTTGGTTTGGGCCCGTTGGTGGGTGGACTAATTGCACAGTGGGCTCCTTACCCCTTGGTCAGTTCTTATATGCCGTCCATCGCATTAGGGTTGGTCGCCATCTATACCTTGTTCCGCCTGGACATCAACACACCTCGCGCCCTGACGCCGGCACCTGGCTGGCGGCAATGGCTACCGGCCTTGTCCCTGCCGGCCAACCCACTGACGCGACCCTATCTGATCGGCAGCCTTGCGGCCTTCAGCGCGTTTGGTATGTTCAGCATGTATGCATCGTTGGCGCCCAGCTTCATGGATAGAATGGTGCCCTGGCATGGTCCCGCTGTCAGCGGTCTTTCGATTGGGGTCATATTGTTCCTGTCGGCCGCCTTCCAGTTCGTGGCCAGACCGTGGGCGACAAAGCGTGTTGTGATCTGGGGCCTGATCTCGCTCATGCTGGCCAATGTCTTGCTGATGCTCAACACCACCACGACTTCGCCCTTGCTTTTTGCCTCGAGCGTGTTGACCACCTCGCTGGGGCACGGCCTATGCAATTTAGGAGGCATCAGTGTGGTCAATAAGGTGGCGCCCCCTCATCAGCGATCCAGTCTTCTTTCAACCTATTTGATAATCGCCTATTTGGGCAGCATCCTGCCGGTTCTTGGCATGGGGTGGTTGGCCGACCACATTGGTCTCACGCAGGCGCTGCTTGTGTTTTGCGTTTGCATCGGGCTGCTGACAGGAAGCCTGGCTGTCCTCGCGCAGCGAACTCCCGTGATTGCTGTCAGTGAGGGCTAACTACCTACGCGCGACTTCGATTAGCCCCTGCCGAAGGATGTGAGGATTCCTCGCGAGCCTGTTTAGGTGAAAGGCCAAACTCCTGGCGAAATACCCGCGAAAAATGTGCCTGGCTGACAAAGCCCCATTTGAACGCAATAGCGGCCACGCTCAGATGCGCCCGCGCGGGATCCGCCAGATCGGCTCGCGCCTTCCGCAATCTGAAGCTGCGTATATATTCTGCTGGCGTCTGACCCTGGGCCGCAAATAACCTCGTCAGATGACGCACAGATATCCCCAAGGCGGCTGCCAGTTGGGTCGCGGTCAGGTCTGGGTCGTGAACATGCCGAGCCACGTAGGATCGTGCGGCGGCCAAATACGAAACACTCAAACCCGTGCCCGGCCGGCCCGCCAGGTGATCCCACACCACTGTCTGCAGCACTGCGCAGGCCTCCTCACGCAATTCAGGCGCATGGTCGTAGCTGGGACGAGCAATGAAATCAGTGGCCCGCTGCCTCAGGCGCAACGCCAGGACACTAGCGGGACCATTACGGCCATCGACCTTGATAGGCTTGGAAAGCGCATCCGGCGATAACTGATCCCCAAGCACTTCGGTGGGCATGTCGAACAACACTTGTCGCATTGAGTCGTGAAAGCCGATAGCGTAAGGGCGCTGGATGTCATAAAGAATCAGGTCGCCCGGCTGCAGCAGATGACACTCGCCGGCTTGATAGAAGAACCCCGTGCTTTGAAGCACCAAGCTGGCAAATACGGCCGGCTTAGGATACCGCCGAACCATTTCGCTATCGCGCTCGATGACGTGTCCATTGCCGCGGATGTCGGCCAGCCGCAAGCCACCCAGGTCAAAGTTGGTTTGCGCTGCCCGCAAGCCTTCATCAGCAAATGACGCACTGCGCAAACCGACGAGGACCGAAGTGTTTCTATCGTTCCAGTAGTCAATGCGATCAGCGACCGCTACATCGTCGGTCGACCATCGGGTGTAGGCGTTGCTGGGATAAGTAATCATGACGGCCTTAGTGGAACGAGCCGCAACCATCGCACTCGTGTCCGGTCTAGACAAGGATAATGTCCGTTTCAGGCAAAAACTGCGTCGGAGACCAAAGTAGACTTTAGCAAAGTTCCGTTCTGATATTCACAAGGAGAGAGTCATGGCCGAAAAGCCCACTACCGAATTCTGGAGAGACCTCAAGCCCATCGCCAACGTCTTCAAGGCTGACGCCAAGAAAGAAACGTATATCGGCAATGCCCCGACTGACGACGAGCGCTACTACGTTCCGTTCAGCGAAACGGTTTCGTCACGCCCGCTGTGGATTTCTCCTTCGCAGAACAAATGGGCCGACATCCTGATGGCCAAATCGGCGGGGCTGGTCAATCGTCACTACCATCCGCATGAAGTGTTCGCCTACACCATCTCGGGCAAATGGGGTTACCTCGAGCACGACTGGACAGCGACTGCGGGCGACTTCATCTACGAAACACCCGGTGAAGGCCACACTCTGGTCGCGTATGAGCACGAAGAGCCGATGCGCACGTTCTTTGTGGTCAAAGGGCCGCTTATCTGGTTGGACGAAGATGGCAATGCAGACGGCTACTTTGATGTTCACGACTACATCAAGCTCTGTAAGGAGCATTACGAAAAAGTCGGCATTGGTGCCGACTATGTCGAGTCGCTTTACCGCTAAATAGCCGGTGGAGGCGGTCAGCCCGTCCGAGCTATTTCGGTGGCACGGGGCTGACAACTCTCCAGCTGATACAAATGGCGCCTCACTCTTGAAGCGCCATTTCTTTTGACCTGGCGAGCGCAGCGGCGCCAGCCGTCAGTCGTCGTACACCATGTAGATCCAGGTCAGGCCCCCCGTTTTCCCTAATTTTTCTTCTCTCGCTTACTCCCTATAATTATTCATTATTAATTACATGGGCGAGAGACATGGTTGTTCGCATCGAACGAAAAGGCCTGTACCAGGAAGTTGCCGATCGCCTGCGCGACATGATCCAGAAAGGCGAGCTTCAGCCCGGGCAATGGGTTGACGAGGTGAGTCTGACCGAGTCCCTTGGTATTTCTCGCACGCCGCTTCGTGAAGCGCTCAAGGTGCTGGTAGCCGAAGGCCTGCTATACATGAAGCCGCGCCATGGCTGTTTTGTAAACGAGCTTACCGCACAGGATCTGGAAGAAATCTTTCCCTTGATGGCGATGCTCGAAGGTCGTTGTGCGTTCGAGGCAGCAAGTAAAGCAACTGACGCCGACCTGGCCCGGCTTGAACCTCTGCACGCCGAACTTCGCCGTTTTGCCATGCAAGGCGACGTCAACCAGTATTACGCCGCGAACGTTCGCATTCATACGGCCATTCAGGACCTGGCGGCAAATCGCTGGCTGTCCGACCTGATCAACAATCTGCGTCAGGTGCTGGGCCTTTTTCGCCATCGCAGCCTAAAGCATCCGGGACGTATCGACCAGTCCTATCAAGAGCACACCGCCATCTTCGAAGCCATCAAGGCGCGAGACCCAGAGCGTGCCGAAACCGTCACGCGCGAACATCTGATGAACCAGCTGGATGCCTTGCGCAAGCTTTCCGAGCAGGATTCCGTGATGCAGGGCAGGGGTATCGAACAACCCTCGGTTATTACCAACTAGGAGTCAACGCATGGTGCCGTCGAAATCCGGGGTCGATCAGACCCAAAGTAAGGAATCGAATCTCAGTGTTCGCGAGCCAGGTTCGTCGACGGATTCCAACCGCTTCGACGCTCTGCTTGGCAAGCTGAGCCGATGGTTCGAACGAAGTCCGCTTCCCGAACCCGAGCAGCTGCAAGCCCTGTTTCTGGCCTCGCCCAAGGACGAGTCGGCGAATCAGCTGGCCCGCGAGTGGTCGAAGCGCTATCGCGACTCCGACGAAGAGTCACGCCGCAGCATGCTTGGCGCACTGGGCAAAGGCGGAGCAGAAGCTGGTCTCACCGAAGAGTCGGCCGCGCGGCTCTTCCGACGTCTGTACGCGCAAAGCGATAGCCTGGAGCTGATGGTGCAGCTCCGGGCCGATATGCTGCGCTGGCGTAAGCAAGACGCCGGCCTATCCGGGCTCGAGCACACCCTCGCCAATCTGCTGTCGAACTGGTTCGATGTGGGCATGCTTGAGTTGCGCCACATCAACTGGGATTCTCCAGCGTCCTTGCTCGAAAAACTGATCAAGTACGAAGCCGTTCACGAAATCCGGTCCTGGGAAGACATGCGCCGACGCGTTGCCGCCGACCGTCGCTGTTACGCCTTCTTTCATCCGCGCATGAGCAATGTGCCACTGATTTTTGTCGAAGTGGCTTTCGCCGAGAATATGGTGGCCGATGTACAGACGCTTCTTGACCCCGCCCTGCCAATCGACCCTTTGCATAAGGCTCGCTGGGCGATCTTTTATTCGATATCGACGACGCAGACTGGACTGCGGGGCATCAGCTTCGGCAACTTCCTGCTGAAGCGGGTAATCGAAGAACTCAAAAGCGAGCTTCCAAAGCTCAAGGCATTCGCCACCTTATCGCCCATACCAGGCTTGACCAAATGGCTTGAACAACAGCCGGCCGACGTCATAAAAACCATGCTGGGGCCGCTGGCAAATCAAACCGACAGCCCTGAGGATGCCGATGGCGCCTGGTGGCGACAGCTGCTGCAAGAAGCAGCAGGGGCAGAGACACCCGAGGCCATCAGGCGCTGCGGCATGCGACTGGCTGCACGCTACTTGACCGCACTGGACGACGGCCAGCCCCTGGATCCCGTGGCGCGCTTTCATCTGGGTAACGGCGCCCGTATTGAGCGCCTCAATTGGGCGGCCGACCTGTCAGCCAAAGGGCGCAAACAGTCCTGCGGGATGATGGTGAACTATCTTTACGAGCCCGATCAGCTGGACACGAACCGGGCACAGCTTGAAGCCGGCAAACCGCGCGTAGCGCGCGCCGTGCAAAAACTATAACAGGCCGTCATACCGGCCATGGGGAATACGCCTTGGAACATAACCTATACACCGTACTTGAGTCCGGGTTTCCGCAAGATCGGAACTCGGTTGCCATAGAAACACCGGCCCGAAGCTACAGCTGGGCCGACATCGATGGCATCAGCGGCCGTATTGCGGGTCTGCTGAGTTCGTACGACATTCCTGTGGGGTCTCGCGTTGCGGTCCAGGTCGAAAAGTCACCCGAAGCGCTGATGCTTTATTTGGCGACACTTCGCGCCGGACTGGTGTACCTGCCACTGAACACAGCGTATCGTGAAGCTGAGGTTCGCTATTTTCTTCAAGACGCCGAACCCGCCGTCGTCGTATGTTCGTCCTCGTCTGAATCGTGGTGCGAGCCCCTGGCCCGCGACTGCGGCGCCCTGCATGTGCTTACGCTTGACGCCGACGGTAGCGGAAGCCTGATAACAGCCGCAAATGACCACAGTTCCAGGTTTCAGACAATATCGCGTGGCGCCGACGACTTGGCCGCCATCCTGTACACCTCGGGCACAACCGGACGCAGTAAGGGTGCAATGCTTTCGCATGCCAACCTGTCGTCCAATGCAAGAACCTTGCACGAGTATTGGGGCTGGCGCAGCGACGACGTCCTGTTACACGTACTTCCGATCTTCCACGTACACGGCTTGTTTGTTGCGGCGCATGGCGCCTTGCTTGCCGGCGCAAAAATGATCTGGCTGCCCAAGCTCGACGTCGAACAAGCGCTTAAGTACTTGCCGAAGTGCACAGTGATGATGGGCGTACCCACCCATTATGTCCGGATTCTCGACGAACCGCGCTTCACTGAAGAACTATGCAGCAATATGCGCCTCTTCATTTCTGGCTCGGCGCCGCTGCTTGTGGACACCTTCCGCGAGTTCGAAGCTCGCATCGGCATGCCGATCCTCGAGCGTTACGGCATGAGCGAAACCGTCATGCTCACCTCCAACCCCTATGACCCCGCGCAGGGCAAACGCATTCCGGGAACCGTGGGCCGTGCCTTGCCAGGCGTTTCGGTACGAGTCGTAGACGATCAGGATCAGCCACTTGCGGTGGGTCAGCCGGGCCATGTGCAGGTGCGAGGCCCCAACGTGTTTTCTGGCTACTGGCGCATGCCCGAAAAAACCCGCGAAGAGTTCACTTCCGATGGCTGGTTCCGTACGGGTGACATCGGCATCATGGGTGGAGAGGGGATACCGGACGACTACCTGAGCATCGTGGGCCGGAGCAAGGACCTGATCATTTCCGGGGGATATAACGTGTACCCGAAAGAGATCGAATTGATCATCGACGAGGCGCCGGATGTCCAGGAGTCTGCCGTCATTGGTGTACCGCACCCCGACTTTGGTGAGGCCGTCGTGGCTGTCGTCGTAGCGCGACCAGGCGCCTCGCCGGACTTACAGGCGCTTCAAAGCAGTCTCAAGGCGCAACTGGCAAACTTCAAGGTACCCAAAAAAATCGTGCAGGTCGATGAGCTGCCACGCAACACCATGGGCAAGGTGCAAAAGAACGCACTTCGTCAAGCCTACGCGGATACGTTTACGGTCAGCCAGCCTTAGGAAGAAACACGGTGATTCCCTGATAAGCCGGTGCACCATGCACCGGCTTTTTTGCGTTCGACTCGTCACGCGCGATGCCTCAAGCGAACACCGGGATTTAAAAATCGATTTACTAATGATAATGGTTTGCATTAAGATCATGGCTTTGTTGACTAACTGGACAGGACGAAACCATGACGGCCGCAGCATCGCTAAGAACCTGGTACTGGTGGCACAAATGGACGAGCCTGGTCTGCACGCTCTTCCTGCTGGTCATCTGCTTTACAGGATTGCCACTGGTGTTTCACGAAGAAATAGAACACTGGCTCGAAGAAGGCAAACCTTACGCAGTGGTTGCAGAAGGAACGCCTCGCGTACCGGTCGATCAGCTCATGGCCTCGGCGCGCGCACAGTATCCGGATGAAGTTCTGGAATACGTCTATTTCGACGAGGATCACCCCACGGTGTACATCGGCATGTCTCCCTCACATGCAGGCGATCCGAAGCTGACGCATTACATGCGGTACGACGCTCACACGGGTGAGTTGCTCCACGACCCTCCCAATTTGCATGAAGAACAGTTCAGCTTCATGGGGCTGATGCTGGCGCTGCATGTCGATCTGTTCACGGGCCTGCCGGGCCAGTTGTTTCTGGGCTTCATGGGGTTCCTGTTCGTTGTCGCCCTAATTTCTGGGGTCGTACTTTACGGACCCTTCATGAAGAAGCTCGACTTCGGTACTGTCCGCAAGGATCGCTCGCGTCGTTTGAAGTGGCTTGATCTGCATAACCTCTTGGGCATTGTTCTGCTTGCCTGGATGATGGTGGTAGGAGTAACCGGGATCATCAATGAATTGTCGCGACCATTGTTTGCAATCTGGCAGGGAACCGATCTGGTCGAACTGACCGCCGCGTACCAGAATACAGAGCCCCCAACGCAGCTGGCCTCGGCCGATGAGGCTTTACGTGCAGCCGCCGAAGCCGTGCCTGGACATCGCATAGTCAGTTTCAGCCATCCAGGCAACATGTTTGCCACGCCCCACCACTACATGGTGTGGACACATGGCGACACGCCTTTCACTTCGCATTTGATCATTCCTGTTCTCGTGGATGCTGCCACCGCTGAAGTGACAGCCGTGGCTCATCCTCCTTGGTACCTGACCATGTTGGCACTGTCGCAACCTTTGCATTTCGGCGATTACGGCGGAATGCCGCTGAAAATTCTTTGGGCCTTGCTCGACCTATTGACCATCGTGGTGCTCATCAGTGGCATATACCTGTGGTTGGCCCGGCGAAGGGCAACCGAGGCTCGCGTCACCCGCTTGATGCAAGCCCATCAACATTCTGGAGTAGCGATCGCAAAATCCGCTCGCGCTAGCTCGTCTGAACCTGTTCGTAGCAGTGCAACCGGAGGGCGCTCATGAACTCCCGTCGATCCTTTTCAAGAATCTGGGCCGCTCCCATCGGCTTGATTGCGCTCACATGCTTCGGCCTGTTAGCCGCGTTGTTAGGTACAGGAATCTGGCACTGGGCCTCATGGCTGTGTCTGGCCATCCCGCTGGGCATCGGTATTGGCTATTGGATACGCCCCGGGAACAAGAAACCCGTTTAGCTGACCGGCAACCAAACTCACCTCTCGCAGTACACACCACGGAGTACGCAATGCCTCTTTTATCGTCCGGCCGTCCCGCTACCCTCGCCGCCGCCTTAGCGTCGTGCGGTTTACTGGCCGCCTCAATCCATTATCCGATCGCGCTCGCGCAAACCGCGTCGACCTCGGCCTCGCCCCAAACCTTGGCGCCCATCACTGTTCGCGATGCCGGGGGTGGGGCATTGGACCCGGTGGATGGCTATACGGCGACCTCGGCGATCAGTGCGTCCAAAACGGACATTCCCCTGATTGAGACGCCCCAATCCGTCACTGTAATCACAGCGGACCAAATTCGGGATCAGGGAGCGCACGGACTGCAGGAGGCCCTGAATTACGCGGCCGGAGTCAGATCCGATGCGTACGGGCTGGATTCAAGGTCGGATAACTTCGCCATTCGCGGGGCCACCCCCACCACCTACCTGGATGGCCTGCGCACCAATTATCAGTACTACACCAGCACTACGCGGACCGAACCCTACACACTCGAACGCATTGAGGTCCTGCGGGGGCCGTCGTCGATGCTTTACGGTCAGGGCAGCACGGCAGGCGTAGTCAACATGGTGTCGAAGCGTCCACAAGCCGAGACAGCTCGCGAAGTGGGCATTCAATATGGCTCTCACAATCGTCGCCAGATCCAGACTGACTTGACCGGGGCCATCGACGAAGATGGCCGATGGTTATACCGCATCGTCGCGCTGGGACGTAAATCAGACACCATGGTCGATTACGTGCGTGATGACCGCTTAGTGTTTGCACCTTCCTTGACCTGGCGTCCGTCAAATCGCACCTCTCTAACACTGATGGCATTGTGGCAAGACGACAGATCTGGTTCGACAGCCCAGTTCTTTCCGTGGGAGGGCACACTGCTGGACAACCCCAACGGCCGATTGGATACCGGCAGCTTTATCGGTGATCCAGATTGGGACCGTTACGATTCCAAACGGCGCTCCGTTGGCTGGGCGTTCGAGCACGCGTTCAACGACACATGGACGGTCCGACAAAATGCACGCTGGTCATACAACCATGTGGATTACCGGAGCCTGTATGGAGATTCCTTTACGCTCCCGGGAGGCTGGGCGGCGGACCCCATCAACAAACGCATGATAGGACGTTACGCCTGGGGCTCCGACACCACCGTGCGCATGGCGCAAGCCGACCAACATCTGCACGGCAAGTTCGACACTGGCCCGCTTCGGCACGATCTGTTGATCGGCGCCGAATATACCCATGCCAAGCACGAGGAATCTACTGCTTACGAAGATCCGGCGACTGTGCCGCTAATCGACGCGTATAACCCGGTGTATCCCAATTACACACCACCCGCTTTCTTTGGCAGTCCGGCAATGCGACAGCGCGATATGGGCGTTTATATTCAGGACCAGATGAGCTGGAACAACTGGATCATTGTGGCAGGGCTGCGCCATGATCGCTCCAAGAATGTAGTTGACGGCTCGCCCGGCCACGACAGCAAGGCGACCAGCAAACGGTTCGGTCTGCTCTATGCATTTCCGAATGGAATTTCGCCATATGTGAGTTACAGCGAGTCGTACACACCTGAACTTGGTCGTGACGCCGCCGGCGATGCCTTCGTGCCCCTGCGCGGTAAGCAATGGGAGGCAGGGCTGAAATATGAATCGCCTGATCGCAAGACCTTGGCGAGTTTGTCAGCATACACGCTGCGCGAAGAGAACCGTCTGGTTGCGGACCCCAACAACCCCCTGCAAAGTATTCAGGCCGGAGAGACCCGCAATCGTGGTATTGAACTTGAACTTAAGACCACCGTCGCGAACGACCTTGATGTTATCGTCAACTACAACTACCTGGATGTGGATGAGCAGCTTGAAGGCCAACCAAAACACCAAGCATCGGCATGGGGCAAGTACCGCTTTGCGATAAATGGTACGCCTGGCTTTTCAGCAGGAGCGGGAGTGCGGTGGTTCAGCAGCTTTCGTGACGGCAGCGGCCCCGAAGTGCCGAGCCTGACGCTTGTCGATGCCATGCTTGCCTACGACACCAAGCGTTACCGTCTTGCCTTGAATGCCAATAACCTGTTCGACAAGGTGTATGTATCGACTTGCCTCGAACGCGGCGACTGCTGGTATGGCGCACGTCGATCCGTGGTCGCAAGTGTCACATATAAGTTCTAGTCGATGCCCGCGCCATCGTCGTTAATCATGTCGGGCTTCAAAATTGCTTCCTCTGTGCCGCCTTCAGGAGCACATGATGAAGACCGAAAGAGAAAAAATGATAGCGGGCGAGCTCTATCATCCTTTGGATGAAGAACTGACAAAAGCACGCAAGCGGGCGCGACAGCTTTGTCGCGCCCTCGAAGCTGCAGGATCAGACTCAGAGCACCAGCTGATATTGTTCGAGCTATTTGCCGCAGGTGGCGACACCGCCATCGTGCAAGCACCTTTCTACTGTGATTATGGCAGCAACATCCACTTGGGCGAACGCGTGTTCTTCAACTTCAACTGCGTCGTGTTGGACGTGTGTGAAGTGCACATAGGCAGCCACTCACTGCTTGGGCCAGCTGTGCAGATCTATACCGCCCTTCATCCGATGAACGCGCGCGAGCGCCGTCAGGCTGAGTTTGGTCGACCTGTCAGCATCGGCTCTGATGTGTGGGTTGGTGGCGGCGCGATCATTCTTCCCGGGGTCAGTATCGGCTCAGGCGCTGTGATAGGCGCGGGCAGTGTCGTTTCTCGCGATATTCCGGAGGGCGTCTTTGCGGCGGGCAACCCATGCCGGGTGCTGCGCGAGATCAAGGATTAGTTCTGCGCGATCCAGGAGAAGCAATTACCAAGGTTCGACCAAGGCGATGAAGTCCGTCACACCCACGTCGTGTCCAAGCTGACTTAGCAGTGTGGTGACTTGCCCTCTGTGGTGAGTCTGATGATTGAACACATGCATGAGGATTCGTCCTCGTCGCGAAGAGCTTTCCTTGTTAACTAGGATCGATCGATACGTGATTGAGCCGTCGATATCTTCAGGTCGAAGATTTGCCACCGTGCGCTCAAGATCTTCGTCCGTTTGCTTGCGAGCATGCGCCAACGACGCAAAATCAGCATGAAGCTCTTGATCGAGCGACGTAATCGCAAGGGGGCGACCGTTTAACCTTGAAAGCCAGATGGTATCGGCCACCAGAATATGATTGAGCGTGGAATGAATGCTTCGGAAAAATGCCTTCATGTCACGGCGGCGCTCTTCTTCGCTTAGTTGGCCGCAAACTTCATAAACGGATTCGTTGAACTTTCGGTTGTACTCGGCCAACTTGCGGAACATGTCCAGGCTGTCCATTGCGTCTCCATGTATAAATCGCAGTCGGTTAGCGCTTGATCGCTACCGCTCACCAGAGTCTTGCTGGTGTGAATGGTATCGCGCATACCACTCCAATGCACGGGGCCATTTAGGCACCCACCCTGCTGCACGAAGCGTGGCATTGGATAAGCGCTTGCCACTGGGAGGCTGCAACTCCCGAGCCGGCGCCGGCGCACCCACCACTTCGGCGACTGCGTCGTAGAAATCGGCAAGCGGTACAGGATGATCATCTGTGCCGATATATAGCGATTGCGGCGCAGGAAGCTCGAGCAAATGGCGGCACGCCGAGGCCGCATCATCAATATGGATTCGGTTTCCCCAATGACCTGGTCCATCGGGCGCCTTCATCTTGCCCGCTCGCAACGCGTTCACCAGGTATTCCCGCCCAGGGCCGTACAGGCCGGATAATCGCAAAGTGACTGCCACGTGTTTGGGCAACAGAGAGTTCAACGCATCCTCAGCCCTCACCATCGCTCGCGACCGAAAGTTCGTCAGGGTTACTGGTGTCGTTTCGTTCACCAACCCTTCCATTGGTGCCCATACCGCTGACGACGTTACCAACACGCAGCGCTGAAGATTTCGCAAAGTGTCTGGTGAAAGGCTTTTCAATAACGCAGGAAGTCCGTCGGCGTACACCGCTAAGTAATCCGCTTCGGTTCGGGTCGACGGAGCGGGCGCGTACAGGATGTGAGTGAACTCTGACAACGCGGAACTGCGCAGAAACGACAGACTTGAGGGATCTTGAAGATCAGCTTGGTACCAGGTGATCGTGCAGCCGGAATCAGCCGGCACCGCACGGCGACGCAGGCCAATACATTTCCAGACAGACGGGTCAAGCAGATTGGCGGTGCGCGTACACAGGTCGCCGCCAATAAGCAAAAGAGTTTTCATCGAGACCTCTTATAAGGATGTCGAGTTGCATGGAAACACAAGCCGCCGCACTCGGTAGCGGAGAGGTTCTGGTTGTTGGCCCTTACTTACGAGTTAGAGCGAGGCGTTCGAATGTAGCGCGACTACCGCTTTAGGTAAAAACACTCATTGTCGTGTTTGGTTGCTGGTGGCTTAATTTCTCTAAGGCAAGAAACGATGTTTCATTATACGAAACAACTTGAAGCCAAAGTATCAACAATGCTTTCGATGACCACGTAGTTAACCTACTGAGGTGTGCCATGTTGATGTCCTCTCTTTCCCGCCTGCTCCGCACCGCAACGGCCGGCTTAGCCATTTCGCTTGCCTTACCAGCCTACTCAGCCGACATAACACTTAAATATGCGTTCTTTGCTCCTGAAGGCACTTTCCCTGGGCGCCAGATGCAGCACTGGGCGCAAGAGGTCGCCAAACGCACCAACGGCAAGGTCGAAGTGCAAATGTATCCAGGCGGCAGCCTGCTGAACGCTCGCGAGATGTGGGACGGTGTCACCATGGGCATCACGGATATCGGCTTGTCCGCGCCCTCGTATGATCCAGGTCGCTTTCCTCTGACATCCGGCGTAGCGTTACCGCTGGGGTTCCCCGACGCCACGACTGCCAGCCGCATACTTTGGGAAGTCACGAAAGAGTCCCAGCCCAAGGAGTTTGAGCAGTTCAAGATACTGGCAATGTTTACCTCCGAGCCCGGCTATATCCAATCGCGCAAACCAGTACGTAACCTTGAGGACTTGAAAGGAATGCGACTGCGCGCCACCGGAAGCGGGGTGCCTGTCGTTAACGCACTGGGTGGATCTGCAGTAGGAATGAGCATGCCGGAGGTGCCTCAGGCGGTGCAAACAGGCGTCATCGATGGTGCCATGACTTCCCGCGAAATTCTGCAGGACTTCCGGTTGGCCGAAAACCTCAAGTTCGTCACCGACTACCCGATGGTGGTGTCGACCTTTGCGGCAGTTATGGACAAGAAGAAATGGGATGCGCTTCCCGACGATGTCAAGAAAGTGTTTGACGCACTGGCCGAGGAAATGCCCGAATGGACTGGCAAATACCATGACGAAACGAACGTGAAGGCCGCATTGGCTTGGGCCGAAAAGGAGCACGGCGTCGAAATCCTTGAGCTGTCTGAAGACGAAACAAAGGTTTGGGACAGTCGCTTGGCCCCGATCGTCGAGGAGTGGATCAAGAGCACTGATGCTAAAGGATTGCCGGGCACCAAGTACATGGATCGTATCCGTCAGTTGCAAGGCAACAAATGAAACCTAGCAACAAGATCCCCGTGCTGGATGCGCTCAACACGGTTATCAACAAAGCTTTTGCGACGCTCGCAGCCATCGCGTTGACTGGGCTGATGCTGCTTACGGTCGTAGATATTGTTCTTCGCAATGTGGGAATGCAAGTGGCCGGGTCGTTTGAGCTGATCGGCTGGTTGTCGGCCACTTCGATGGGACTGGCCTTGGGGTATGTGCAACTTCACAAAGGACATGTCGCCGTTACCGCGATCAGCGAGCGATTCCAGGGCCGGGTGGCGGCGGGGGCGGATTTCGTTAATTCTGCCCTTGCCCTGATACTTGTCGTCCTCCTTACCTACTACACCATACGCCTGGGCATCATGCAAAAGGCAACGGGATCGTTATCCGAGACCCTTCGATTCTTGGTTTATCCATGGGTGTTTATTCTGGCGGCGGGTCTGGGAGGCCTCGCATTGGCTTTGCTCGCCGACTGCCTACGAGCATTGGTCACGCTTTTCAACCACAAGTCCGTCACACGTACTTAGGAACCTGCCCACCTATGGCCACAATTCACGTCGCCCTGCTTGGTTTGACGGCAATGATCGGACTGATGGCTATAGGGATGCCTATCTCCTTGGCCATGCTCATCGCCGGTGCCGGCGGCGTCGCCTACTTACTCTCGATACCAGCCGCCACCCACCTTGTATCCACAACGGTGTGGGAGCAGTTTTCGTCTTACAGTTTTAGTGTGATTCCGCTGTTTGTATTGATGGGCCAATTTGCATTCAGGTCTGGAATCACTGAACGGCTTTATGCTGCTGCCTACAGTTGGTTTGGACGCGCACCAGGAGGCTTGGCTTCGTCAACCATAGTGGCTTCCGCCGGGTTCTCTACCATTTGCGGTTCCAATGCTGCAGCCAGTGCGACCATGGGCATGATCGCACTTCCCGAAATGAAACGGTACAAGTATTCACCCATGCTTAGTGCCAGTTCGGTCGCAATCGGTGGAACCTTGGGTGCGGTCATTCCGCCCAGCGTTGTCATGATCGTTATTGGCATTCAAACCGAACAGTCCATACTCGCGTTATTTCTCGCGGGAATCATTCCGGGTATTTTGCTGACTATTCTGTTCATGCTGACAATCGCTTTCATTTGCAGTCGAGACAGTACAGCAGCACCCAAGGGGCCGCCCCCAACTCTAAGGCAAAAGCTCAGGGCTGCCGTCGACGTTCTTGAAACGTTGGTTCTCTTTGGCTTCGTCATCGGAGGTCTGTACGCTGGCTTCTTCACCCCCACCGAAGCCGGCGCCACAGGCGCATTCGGAGCCTTAGTCATTGGCTTGGTTCGTGGCGGTTTAACCCGAGAAGCAATCGTCACTGCGGTGATGGAATCACTGCGCATCTCTGCCATGGTCGTTTTGCTAATAACCGCCGCTGTTGTATTCGGCCGATTCCTGGCTTTGTCACGATTGCCCGCCGAGTTGGCCGCCTGGACCGCCGCCCTGCCGGTTCCGCCGGGACTCATCCTGATAGCCATTCTTGTTATTTATTTAATCGGGGGGGCTTTCGTTGACGCCTTAGGCTTTCTGGTGGTCACGCTGCCGATCTTCTTCCCCTTGGCAATGGCGCTAGGCTACGATCCGATTTGGTTCAGCATTCTGTTGGTGATTGTCACAACCATTGGTTCAGTCAGCCCGCCCGTGGGAGTCAATGTGTTCGTTGTCAGCGCGCTACTACCTGAGGTAAAGATTCAAACCATATTCAAGGGCGTCTCGTACTTTTTCGTGGCATTTGTCCTGTGCATTGCGATAGTTTGGATCTTTCCAGCAACTGTCCTATGGCTACCGAATCTGCTTAAGTAAAGGCCGGAACTTCATTCAGCACGCCCGAGATCTGCTGCGCGGTGGCCGTCACTGCCTCGACCATCCCGGTAATTTTCTCTGGCGTCACGCGCAAAGTAGGCCCTCCCAAGGCAACTGCAGCGGACACGTTTCCCGAAATATCCCATATAGGCGCCGCCACGACGCGCAGATGGGGCAGAAGCTCCTCGTCGTCCGTGCTCCAGCCACGCTCGCGCACTTGCTGCAAATCTCGTTTGAGTGCTTCAACATCAGTCAAGGTGTTGGGCGTGCGCTTCTCTAGCGGAGAGCGTGACACGAACGACTCGATATCCGGTTCACTAAATGCCAGGAAGATCTTCCCGGCTGCCGTGCAATGCATCGGGGCAAACGCCCCAACTTCTGAAGCCACCCGTATAGGTTGTGGAGACTCGACCACCGCCAGATACAGGACGCGATCACCGCTGCGCACCGAAAGCTGCACGGTCTCCTGCATATCTTGCGACAACTTGCTAAGAAACGGTTGGGCACGTGAAGCAACCGACAAACCATGCAGTTTCTTCCCCGCCAGACTCACTGTCCCCAGGCCAAGGCGATACTTTTTAGTTTCTGCATTCTGTTCAATAAGGTCTCGCTTCTCGAATGCCTTGAGTGCGCGGAATACCGTCGCCTTGTCCGACCCTAGCATCTGAGCGATCTCGGAGATACCAACATCCCGGCCTGCTTCTGCTACGCAGAACAAGATATCCAGTGCTCTGTTAATGGCTGACATATGACACCCTTGGATCAACTGCATAGCTCTTCGCACATCGCGCGCATAAAGAGCCGCTGTGAAATGGGCCGCTTGTCGCGGCCCAAACGCAGTCTCGGACTATATCATCAGCGTGACTACGCGTTCCGGTAAATAGTCACGGAACTAATTTCCTCAAACGCTTGGCGTTTGTACTGCACAAGCTCGAGCTGATTTCCCCATGGATCCAGAAAATAGCGTACCTGCAAACCTGCACATGGGCCTTCATCCAGAACGATAGGACCGCTCATCAAGCGAACGCCTCGCTCTTGCAGATACTGTGAGGCAACAGAGAGGTCCTCAACCTTAAATGCAATGTGATGGCCGCCCGCATCGCAGTTGCGAGGCGGTGCGGATCTGCGATCGGCAGGCCGGTCGTACTGGAACAACTCGAGCATCAAGTTGGGACCGATTTGCAGCATGGCAATGGACAGTTTCGCGTCAGCCACATTCACATGCGCTTCGCACCAGTCGCGGCCATCCGGCATCTCGGGCAATTCGTCGGAGTCGAACGGACCCATACGGTACAACTCGACTCCGCCTATGACATCCGTGTAGAAGGTAACTGCAGCATTTAGATCCGGTACCGTCAGAGCAACGTGGTCTACATGCATAAGCCCTGGTAAGCCTTTTCGTTCTACAGCTGACATCTCGTCTCCTTATATGCATACCGATATTGCTACAACGGTAACGCCGACGGTGGCGTTAAATCGCGGGTGGCCAGTTGCAAGCGCCTTCGCTTCAGCAGCCACGCCTCGCCCTGTAAAACCCACCAATCGTGATATTGCCCCACCGCATATACGGTAGTGGAGCCCTTCGAACATGTTCTGAATACTGACACCGCAGCCACCGTTTCAATAGCGTTGTCTGTGCGTGTAAAACATGGAGCCGCAATGTGATGCGTGCGCACGCCAGAGTTCCACATATGGCGAGATGCGGATTCCAACAAGCCCTGAAGTTCTGCTTTGGTCAGATCCATCCATGTGGCGTGTCCGGCAATTTCTGGCACATCCGCAACAATGAGGTATTCGCCGTCATCATCGAAAAGAGACAGATACGCCTCGAAATCGCCCTGATCCAGGTACCGTCCCGACGCAAGCAAACGTTCGGTGATGTTGACTCGAACTTCAGCGTCCATACTCAGACTCAGAGATTGATTGATTTTCAGTAAGCCCGATATCGGATGGCTTGACGCCCATCAGCTCCTGCCATTTGGCGTAAAAACTACGCACCGGTGAATCGTCGGTGGCCTGATCGTCATCCTCGCGCGCGATAAGCGAATGCCGGAAGACCCGCGGCCGCATATTGGTCCATTGTGTTTCAATCGCCCATATATCTTCAGGCAAGTTGCGCCCCAACGGACCCCAGACCTGATTGTGCTGCTTGATTCTCAGCCTGCGTTGTTCCGGCGTATCAGATTTGGGCGCCAGTCCACGGCATTCAAGAATGGTCAGGCCGGGTGCAATGGGAATCAACGAGTCCACCCGGATCACCGTGGATCGGGCGTTGACCATGACGTCGGGGAAGAGGTCAACCACCACGTGCATGTTTGGTGTCATGCCGGGCAGGGTGCCGGAGTCTCTGTCACCCAACTTGAGCTTGCTGTAAGCAATCGACGCGGGCTGAAAGGTGTGATGACCATTGGGGTGAAGCAACCACTTGCGTTTCAGATAGGAAGGCTGTGAAAGAGCCGTGGTCCGGTTCAATAGATGCAAAAGCTCGTGGTAGCCCTCGCAGTTGGTTTCCACAAATAACTTCCAGTTGGCGCGTACCGTAACGCGATGGTAGTGAAAGACTTCCAAATCCGTTAAGGGCTGAGCGATCTGATCTAGCGCCGTACCCAGGAACTCCCTCAAGGTCTGGCCCGGACGTTCGCTTAAGTTGATAAAGACAAGTCCAAGAGTGGTTTCAAGATGAACCTCGCGCAGATGAACGTTGTCAGCTTGGATCGCGTCGTGGACATAGGCATGGGGAAGCGGAATCGTCGTGCAGCGTCCCGCTGCGGTGAAAGTCCAGTGATGGTAGAAGCAGCTTAGGCGATCGCCTTTCAGCTGGCCTTGCACGTCGCGCAACAGCTGGGCTCCCCGATGCGGACATACGTTCAGGAACGCGCGTAGCGCCCCGTCTGCTCCGCGAATCACCGCTACCGAGGTGTCAGCGACTTCGATTACCCGGTAGCAGCCGGGGCTGGCCACCTCGCTTTCATGACACGCGAACTTCCACTGCGCCTTGAAAATTCGCCCGACTTCTTCTTGGAACAGTGAGGGATCCGTATAGATACGGTTGTCAAGATAATGCGTTGCCGGAAGACCCGGAATCGAATCCCAGTCCCATCCGATTACCTGATGCGTTGAGTCAGGAATGGCCATACCTACTCCGTTGATTACGCCTTCCAGCGCTTGGAATTTGCGTCGACTCTCAAGCGCTATGCCCTTGGCGAAATTTAGAACTGCGCCCGAAGATTACCTGTTTCTAATAAAGAAACGTCGTTTCAAATCAATTTAACGCGAAGGACACGGGAAGCCTATCGGTATTTACGCGTAGGCAAACCGATAGCGCAGGAGTTGGAAGGGTTTTGAACCCGACGCGACGGCAAAGAGCGCCCCCGCGCCGGGTAAAAAGAAAGAAGAAGACGAGCGGCCTACAACAGTCTATATAGGCCCGGACTCATTTATAAGCCTCTACCACCGCATCGTAGGTGCGCGTCTGCTCAAGCGCGTCGATGGATAGCGTGCCGAAGCCCCCGTGCGCATCGTCGTTCTGATATTCGTAATCCTGGCGCACCGTGGGGATCTGCAGCACGATCGCTCCATGGTGATACATGCCGAACGCGCCTTCGGTATCGGTGTCGCCGGGGGTCTGTTTCCACACTTTGTCAGAGAACTGGAAATGCGCCGCACCTAGCACTTGTTCGGGGTGGGCCTTTTGGTAATCGAGAACGCCCACCAACTGATCGTGCACATACTGAGGCGTGTAGTCACCCTTGGCGCGACTGTAGCCAATTTCAGTAAACAATATCGGTACACCAAACTGCTTGTACGTAAGCGGAACCCAACCTTCTCCCGTGCCTTCAGCATTGGAGAAAAGGTAATTTTTGTCGTTGTAGGTGTTCGGGCAAAGCATCAGCCGGTCTTTGTACTTTGCCGTACGAGGGTCGTTGACCAGGCGGTCGAACTGATTCCAGCCGGGCATATTCTGGCCACCCGAGGCAAACGGGGCGCCGCGCGGCACAAACGTAACGGGAACCCCTACAGGCACGGTCTTGTTAAAGCCTCGCTTGTCAGCCTCTTCAATAAAGCGAGCGACAAGGCCCACGACATTGCTGTAAAACGGGCCGCCATCCGCGTCTAGCTCGTTCGATATGATCACCCCGGCCACGGCAGGGTGCCAGTCTGTTCCCGCCTTGTTTCCAAAATTTCGATTATTGAAATAGGTTGGTACCTGCTGGTCCCACACGTCAGGCCCTTGAGTTGGCAGCCAGTTACTTATGGGCACCACCACCTTGATATCGAGGCTGTCAGCATAATCCAGGAACTGACTGTGATCGTTGCGAGGATCCCAGTCATAGAGCCTTATCAGGTTGATGCCATTGTCCTTCATGGTCTGAAGGTCATTGCGACAATGAGGCGCGCAACTTTGGGATAGATATGACTGAGATCCCCACAGCGAGCCGGCCTGTTTGCGGGCGATGTCGCTGCCAAAGTAGATATAGGTCGTATTGGCGGATGAAGGGTCATATCCCTGACTGAACGCCTGATACGCTGTGCCTTTACCTGGCAGCGGGAATCGAGAAAACACGCCGGAATCAATATTCAGCACCGCATTGTCGAGGGGTTCCATCGCCCCCGCCGTCTGAGCCAACAACGTAGCCGTGTATGTTACGCGCCCGGCCGGTTCGTCATATTCCGGCTCCGTCAGAGTCAGGAAGTACATTTTCAGATCACCAGACGGCGTGTATCCGATCAGAGCAGCATTCGGCGGCGAATCTTTGAACACCGTGGGCCACTGGGGGAAGAAATACGACATCGGCCGACTGTCCGAGTAGAGGCCTGGAGCGTTGTCCACCCACACCATATCCGGCCCGGCGTCGCTCAATACCACCTTGAACTGGTTCGCCACATCGGTTGGTTGCAGCTCGGCCTGACTCGCGTACTGCATGTACGACGACACAGGTTTGTCGTCGCTGACATTGTTCAGCACATTGAGCGTTGCTTTGCTTAGAGCAACTGTCGCGCGCGTCTCGTCGTCGATGTCGCCATTCAATAACTTCGCATTGAACGTGACGGTCCTGGTTTTTTCATCATACGAGCGTTGCGATAATGACACGTATACCGCGCTGAGCTCATCGCTTCCCGGCTCTTCGAAAAGAAGGGTGGCATTCGGGTTGACGTTGCCATAGGCGCTACGCCAGTAATCCGGGTTGGCGTAATCCTTAAGCGGCATGGAGCCCACGTCCTGGCTGGGCCTATCGTTGTACCAGAGTACCGTCGATTCCGCATTTTGAAGAGTCAGCGTCCACGAGGTGCCTTGGTTGTCAGCATCGACCGGCGTTAAGGTGCCGGTTTCAGAGGCCAGCACATGGATGCGCGGCGAATATTCCTCGCCCACCTGATTGCTGCCGGAGGAACTGTCGCCGCCACCGCAACTGGCCAGGAAAACGATCGAAACGAACGCAAAAAGCCACGACAAAAGCCGCCTGAAACTCATGTTATTGCTCCAAAGATTGTTCTATTAATCAGCTGCAAAACAACATGACGTTTGACACGGCGGTCACATCTGCCCGGTTTCACTGAAATCCACAGTGATCTCCATGCCGGAATGCCAGTTTTCTTGTTTCGTAATTTTATCTTTATTACATTGATTTCCGCGCGACGGGTAGAAAAAGACTGAAATCAGCTTGGGCAGGCCAGGTCAACGCCTTCGATGCGCGTGTTGCGTATCTCTTCGATCAACAACTGAGCGCCGGGCGAGGAGTGTTCCTGCTTGCGCCGCAAGATGCCGATATGACGCCGCGTTTGCGGCAGCTCTATGGGCAGGACGCGTAGCAAACCCGCTCGTATTTCCGGCTCGAACAAGTGGCGCGATGCCGCAGTGATCAAATCGCTGTTCAGTAACAATCCTCGAATCATCGACAAATCGGAAGACTCAACGGTGACATGAGGCTCCTGCACGCCCATGGATTGAAAGGCCGACTGCAAACTTTCTCGGGTGGGGGTACCCGCGGCGGGCAGCACCCAATGGGCTTCTGCAAGGTCTTGTAAATGCGCGTGGTCTTCCGCCAGAGGGTGGCCTGCTCGCGCAATGACGGCTATTCGATCGTTAAAGATGTCCTCACGCAGGAGATCGGAATATTGCTCCACGGGCGGAAGCGGACCCAGGACCAAGTCCAGGTCGCCGCACCAGAGTTTATTCACCAAACTCTCAAACGGACCCTCGACAGTGACGAACCGCAGCAAGGGATACTTTTCATGTATGCGGGCAATGGCCATGGGCAAAATATACGCACGGCCAAACGGCAAGGCCCCGATGGTCACCTGACCTTCCATCACCCCCTTGAGTGCCGCAATTTCTGCCAGCGCCAACCCCAGTTGAGCAAGGGCCCGCTTCACATGCATGAGTAACAATTCGCCCACAGACGTAAGCCGCACTACGGAGGTCGACCGGTCGAACAGTGTCAGTCCGGTGCTGTCTTCAAGATCGCGTAGCGCCATGCTGACTGCCGGTTGAGAGATCTGCATTTGTCTGGCCACCTCGCCCATGTGCTTGCGCTCGGCGAAAGCAATCCACACAGCCAATCGACGTTCGTTGACGGCCAGCGAGTAAATAGGGGGATTGCGCAAGGGTGTGGTCCCATTGCGTGCGTGCACTTCGTCCAGCTTTGCGCGAACGGCCTGCATCTCTTCGAAGGCATACTCGACTCGACGAGCCAGGATTCTGCCTGCTTCGGTAAGTATGACTCCGCGCGTGGTGCGCTCAAACAATGCGGCCTGTAGCGATGCTTCAAGCTGGCGAATGGAGTTGGCCACCGCTGATGGCGCGCGCCGCAGCTCCTCGGCGGCTTTGGACATGCTCGCTTGCTGCGCGACGGTATAGAACACGCGCAGGTGTTTGGTGTGCGGAACGATATGCTGGTGCAGTGTCATCGGAAGAGGGCCGTGGAGACATTCGCCACCAAAACAGGGGTGACGACAGCTTCATTTTAGAGAACTCGGCCTCGGGTCCGCTTGTCACCCCGGCTGCAGGCGAAGTTTTTCATAAATTCTTTAGTGGGTGATAGAACTGTTTTAGTCAGCGTGCCAACTATGCCTATGACAGAATGCTTGCGTAGAGTTCTGCTTTCAATGCCAGACCCAGGAGTACACGATGCTTATTGCAAAAAGCTTTGAGATGCCCAACATCGATCTTGAAGAGATCATGCGGCACCTGACAGAAACCGGCAAGCGCACACACCAGTTGTGGCTTAACGAAGATTCGCTGGCCTTTATCGCTCGAGGCCGTGAATACCGTAGCGAATTTCACATCAATCCCAGCTACGAGATTCAGTATTCGCTCAAAGGCGACCTGAACCTGCACTATCGCGAGAACGGCGTTGAGAAGATCGCCTATGTACCCGAAGGCTCGTGCCTGTTTCAGCCGCCGATGGTACCGCACTCGCCCCGTTTTGCTCCTGACGCCTTCCAGTTGGTGATCGAGCGTCCGCGCCAGCCTGGCGAAATCGACACCTTCCATTGGTTTTGCCCCAACTGCGATCATTTCCTACACGAGGAAACCTACGTCGTTTCACACTACACGAACGACCCGGTTGGACGCGCCTACGACAACTACTTCAACTCGCTCGAGCATCGCACCTGCAAAAATTGCGGCACTGTCGCTCCGGGTCGAGACTAAGCACCGAACACAGTATCATGCAAACTACCATCCCAGGCGGCGCGCACTTACAACCCGAGCAAACGGCCCTGCTGGTCATCGACTTGCAGAACGACTTTTGCTCTCCTGAGGGCTACCTCGCCAAACGCCGCGGTTACAAGGTCAGCTTCGTAAACGATCTGCTGCCTAATATCCGGCGGCTGCTAGAGCTGGCCCGTGCACAGAACATGTCAGTTGTCTGGGTACGCTCGCACTACGACTTCAAATACATCAACGAAGTGTTCCAGGACAAGCGCGGCGAAGAAGGCTGCTGTGTCGAAGGCACTTGGGGCGCCGACTTTTACGAGGAACGTCCTGCCGATGGCGAAATCATCGTCGACAAGCACACCTTCAGTGGTTTTTACAAGACCCAGCTTGATGAAACCTTGCGCCAGCACGGTGTTAAAAATCTGATTGTCTGCGGCGTTGCAACCAATGTCTGTGTTGACTCCACGCTGCGCGACGGCTTCTTCCGCGGCTATCGCATTGTTCTGGTAAACGATGCAGTTGGCAGCAACAGCCAGGCCGGTCACGAAGGCACATTGGCCACGGTACGAAACAATATTGGCACCGTCGCTTCCACCTCGGAGGTCGTCCAGTGGGTTCAGCAGCATAACGCCGAGGTCTGAACGACTTTGTCAGCTCGCTGATCCAACCAACGCGCCATGCACTCAAACGTGCGTGGCTCCTAAATAGAAGAGCCCCGGTTATGCGGGGCTCTTCTTACGTACGCGGACAAGAAAATGCAGTTCCGTCAACGGTGCCAGACGGGCAAATAAGACGGTTCAGCGCTTGTGCCAACGGACTCAATTCGACAGATGTGTGGATCGGCAAAGTGAGTAGGCAGAAGCAATATATTGTTTTCGGCACAATCATGCAGTAGATCCAGCCGGGTTTGCAAAGCCTGCACGCGATCATCGTCGAACACCGACCACACCTTGGGATAGGGCAGCTGAATAGGGTGGTGAATCACATCGCCACAAAACAAGGCGTGCTCCTGACCGACCTTCATCCGGATTTTGACGTGCCCGGGCGTATGACCATGGGCCGCTTCGACCGTCATGAGGTCATCCAGGGTGTAGCCTTCTTCGATCAGTTCCATTTGTCCGGCTTCGGCAACCGGCAAGACGCTGTCGCGAAAAACGAAGGACTCTGACTCACGGTGGACGTAGTCGGGCCTTCGGTCGTCCCAACGCTCAAACTCTTTTTTGGTGAACAGGTACTTGGCGTTCGGGAAAGTGGGCACCCAGCGTCCATCCTCGAGCCGGGTATTCCAGCCGACGTGATCGGAGTGCAAGTGGGTACACATGACGAAGTCGATGTCCTCGGGACGGGCTCCGGCGCGGGCCAGCCGTTCAATCCACGGTTCGTTTCGCATGTGAAACCGAGGAATGGTGGGGCGCTCTTTGTGATTCCCGATGCAGCTGTCGATGAGAATGGTGTGATGCTCTGTGCGCACTAACCAGCTATGGATGCTGGTGCGGATCTTGTCCTCTTGGGGATCGTAAAAATGGGGTACCAGCCAGTCCTTCTGCGCCTGCCACATTTCGGGACGAAAGTCGGGAAACATGAAGGTGCTGACGAAGCCCGGACCCTGATAATCCTCAATTCTGGTCACTTCGACCGATCCCAGCTTCAACCCCTTACCGCAACAATTAATGTCGTGCACATGGTGCAGCATACTGCCCTCTCCGATTCAGTTACACGCGGAACAATACCTGTTTTACCCGTATCGTGACCCCGTTATAAGCTTTTTAGAACGGCTTAGAAGTAAATTTGTGTCGACTCGGGAAAAATAACAATGAACAATGACACAGCTTTGCAATCTCGATATTTTGAATTTAATCGATCGGCATAATGCCACCACTAGTGTAGGAGAACTTATGAAAATCATTCCCCGCATAGCTGCCTGTCTGGTGGCCGTGGGCGCTGTGTTCCCCGTTCAGGCCCAAGAGAAAGTTGTACTCAAGGTAGCTCACTTCTTGCCGGCGGTTTCCGCGGCCCAGAAGAAGATGATCGAACCCTGGTGCGAAAAAATTCAAAAAGAATCCAATGGCGGTCTGGAATGCCAGATTTATCCGGCAATGCAATTGGGCGGAAACCCGTCTCAGTTGTTTGGGCAGGCTCGCGACGGTATTGCAGACATCGTCTGGACGTTGCCAGGCTATACGCCCGGCCGGTTCCCCGTGACAGAAGTGTACGAGCTGCCGTTTTTTGCAGGCGACTACGAACCCACGTCCCGTGCCTTATGGGACTTCACCCAGAAACACGCCGCCAAGGAATATAACGGGGTGAAGCCGCTGGCCACATGGGTGAATGGACCGTATCACCTCCATTTGCGCGATAAGGGCGTCGAAAAGCTCGAAGATCTGCGCGGTATGAAAGTGCGTGCGCCTTCTCGTCTAGGCAACGATGTCCTGCAAAAGCTGGGGGCAACCGCCATGGGCATGCCTCTGCCGCAAACTGCCGAAAGCTTTTCCAAAGGTGTGATCGATGGGGCCTTGCTGCCTTGGGAAGTCATACCGGCAGTCAAACTGCAGGAAATGTCCGCCAGCCACACCGAGATTACGGGCGACAAGCCGCTACTGGTCTCCACCATGATATTTGTCATGAACGAGCGCAAGTACAACAGCCTCCCGGACAATCTTAAGAAGGTCATTGATGACAACAGCGGATCTGACCTTTCGGCGTGGTTTGCCGCTCGCTTCAAGGAAGCTGACAAGGTCGGCCGAGATCTGGCTTTGCAACGTGGCAATAAGATCATTCAGTTGCCGGCAGAAGAAGTCAAACGCTGGGAAGACGCTACCGAATCCGTCGCCAAGCAATGGATCGATGGCATGACCAAGAATGGCGCTGACGGACAGGCGCTGTACAACGATGCCGAAGCGCTTGTCGCCAAGCACTCGAAGTAAACATCATGGGGCGCCTGGCGCCCCATCGTCCCCTTCTAGCTGTTAGTCGGACTTCTTATGGAATCAATTTCCCACAGCTCAGCAGCACCAACCGGCATTGGTGTCATATGTCGGTGGTTTGCCGTACTGGGCTGCATTATTTTTGCTCTAGAGGCTGTCATGTCAGTGGTCAGCATTCTTGGTCGGACCACAATACAAGTCGCAGTGCCCGGAGACTACGAACTTGTTGGCATGCTGTCGGCGGCTGGCGTGGCCCTGTGTTTGCCGTACTGCGAATATCGTCATGGGAACGTCTTTGTTGACTTCTTTACCTTGTGGGCGCCGCCGGGGCTGAAGGGCTTCCTTGATTGCATTGCCAGGATCCTGCTGGCGGTGGTGGCCTTTCTGCTGGCGTGGCGCTGTTGGGTAGGCATGCTGGAAATGCGTGAATATTCGGAAACCTCCATGGTGCTCTCCTTGCCCATTTGGTATGCCTACATTCCGCTGGCGCCCTCCTTTGTGTTGCTTGGCATTACTGCCTTGCTCAATGCATTCAATCTGCAGAAGACGGAAGTTCGATGACCACTATGCAAATCGGCCTCATCATGGGGGCCGCGATGATGGTTTTGTTGGCGTTGCGCATTCACATTGGCATCGCCATGTTTTTGGCTGGCGCGCTGGGTTACGCCTGGATATCCGGTTGGGATGCCCTTTGGGCCTTTCTAAAGCATGCCCCGTACGCTCGCTTCTCACTCTACGACCTTTCGGTCGTGCCGCTGTTCTTGTTAATGGGGCAGTTCGCCACCCATGGCGGGTTGTCGCGTGCCCTCTTCCAGGCGGCCAATGCATTTATCGGCCATTGGCGCGGCGGGATGGCTATGGCCGGTGTCGCCTCGTGTGCGGGATTCGGCGCCATCTGCGGGTCTTCACTCGCCACCGCCGCCACGATGACTCAGGTTGTACTACCTGAACTGCGACGCCACAACTATTCTCCGGCATTGGCAGGCGGTTCCATTGCTGCCGGGGGTACCTTGGGCATTCTGATTCCACCTTCGGTGCCCCTAATCATTTTCGCCATTCTGGCAGAGCAGAATATCGCCAAGATGTTCATGGCCGCCTTGATACCCGGCGTTTTGGCAGCTGTGGGCTACATGATTGTGGTAGGCATCATTGCCAGAATTAATCCTCAGGCTGCAGGAGGCGACGTTCGTCGCAGTACATGGCCACAACGCTTGCAAGCCTTGGCGGCAACCTGGCCAGTGATTGTGATCTTTGGCGTCGTGATTGGAGGCATCTATAGCGGGATATTCACGCCCACTGAAGCCGCTGCCGTCGGAGCGTTAGCAACAGGCTTCACCGCCTGGAAATCCGGTGGACTCAAGAATGGGGGATGGGAGCAATGTATTTCCGGCACCGCGGTTGGCACCGGCATGATGTTCCTGATTCTTATCGGTGCTGACATGCTCAACTCCCTGCTGGCGGTCAGCCAAATACCCAACGCCGCTGCCGACTGGGTCCAGTCCATGGGCTTGAGCCCTATTGGCGTTGTTGTCTGCATTCTGCTTATTTATCTGGTTCTGGGATGTGTCATGGATTCGCTTTCCATGATCCTGATCACCATTCCCATCTTCCTGCCAGTCATCTTGAGCATCGACCTCTTCGGACTCGGAATGGATGACAAAGCCATCTGGTTTGGCGTGATTGCAATGTCGATTATGGAAGTCGGCCTTATTACTCCGCCAGTCGGGATGAACGTCTACGTAATCAACGGCATCGCCAAAGATGTCCCCATGGCGACAATTTTCCGCGGCGTCATGCCGTTCTTGATGTCGGATGTCGTCCGGATCGCACTGCTGGTCAGCTTCCCGATATTGTCATTGGCGCTGTTGCGCTGGTTTAGTTGAGGTACACATTATGCCCATTGCCCGTCTGTCCATTATGGAAGGTCGCACTAACGAAGAGATCGCGGATCTAATCAGCGCTGTCACCGAAGCCATGCACCAGAGTTTAGGCGCACCACACCGCAATATCCGCGTCCTCGTCGACGAAGTTCCTTTGTCGCACTGGGGCATCGGCGGTGCCACTGCGGAAAGCCTTGGCGAGAAGTAAAACGGTTATGGGGGGCGGGCGTCCTAGCCGCCAGTACGTAGTCACGTGGGACCGCCCCTGCCGTTCGCTGATAAATCGAGTGTAACGAGCAACCCAACGCTGGGGCGCGATGACCGGCAGAGCACCGAAGAATCCGACAAATAAATGAGCCCATAAGTTGTGAACTTATGGGCTCATTTATTTCAGGTTAAGGATTTACCTACACCAACAACCATCACGTATCAATATTCCCCGCCTGCAGCGCATATTTCTCAATAAACGCGCGACGCGGCTCCACATGATCGCCCATCAGCGTGGTGAATACTTCATCTGCCGCAATCGCGTCTTCGATCTGAACACGTAGCAAGCGCCGCACGTTGGGGTCCATGGTGGTTTCCCAAAGCTGTTCGGGATTCATTTCGCCCAAGCCCTTGTAGCGTTGCTTGGTGACCGAACGCTCGGCTTCGGCACGCAGGAACTGCATGGCGTCGCGGAAGTCGCCAATGGATTTTTGCTTGCGCTTCTCGCCCTCGCCTCGTGCGATGTAGGCGCCTTCGCCGATCAGGCCGGTGAAGGTCTTGCCGGCCTTGGCCAATATGGCGTAATCGGCACCCAACACAAAGACCCGGTCAAATACAGTGACGCGCACGTTTCCGTGATGCATGCGCTTTACCATGACACGCCAAGCGGTGTTCTCGTCGTTGGATTCGACCTCGACCTTCACGTTGGGCATGGTCGGATCTTCAAGCGCCGCTTGTAAGCGGCGTGCGGAATCTGCCGCATTTTCGGCGCTGCTCAGGTCGATCTCAACACCTTCGGCAATGGCCGACAGCGCCTCGACGTCCATCTGCTTGGCCAGGCGATTGATGACGGCATCGGCCATAATGTATTGGCGCGCCAGTTCGCTCAGTGCTTCACCGCTGATCACAGAAGCATTCTTGGACGGCAGGAGCTCGGCATCCTTAAGTGCCACCTGCATCATGAACTGGGCTTCTTCCTGATCATCCTTCAGGTAACGTTCTTCGCGGCCAACCTTTACCTTATACAGAGGCGGCTGCGCAATGTAGACAAAGCCGCCGTCGATCAGTTCAGGCATCTGACGGTACAGCAGAGTCAGAAGAAGGGTGCGAATGTGGGCGCCGTCGACGTCGGCATCGGTCATGATGATGATGCGGTGATAGCGCAGCTTTTCGATGTTGAAGTCTGGGCCAATACCGGTACCAAGAGCGGTAATCAGTGTGGTAATGGCCTCGCTGGCGATCAGGCGATCGAAGCGAGCTTTTTCTACGTTAAGGACCTTGCCACGCAACGGCAATATGGCTTGGAACTTGCGGTCGCGGCCTTGCTTGGCCGAACCACCGGCGGAGTCACCCTCAACGATATAGATCTCGCTCTTGGCAGGATCTTTTTCCTGACAATCGGCCAGCTTGCCGGGCAAACCTGCACCTTCGAGCACGCTTTTACGGCGCGTCATTTCGCGAGCCTTGCGTGCAGCATCACGCGCGCGGGCGGCTTCGATGATCTTGTTGCACAGCGCCTTGGCGTCGTTGGGGTTTTCGAGCAACCAGGTCTCAAGGGTGCGTGATACCGCCTCTTCGACGGCGGGACGCACTTCGCTGGATACGAGTTTATCTTTGGTCTGGCTGCTGAACTTGGGCTCCGGCACTTTTACGGAAAGCACGCAGGCCAAGCCTTCGCGCATGTCGTCGCCAGTGGTGTCGACCTTGGCCTTCTTGGCCAATTCGTTGTCAGCGATGTACTTGTTGATGATGCGCGTCATGGCAGCGCGCAGGCCCGTCAGGTGGGTACCACCGTCGCGCTGAGGAATGTTGTTGGTAAAGCAAAGTACCGTTTCGGTGTAGCTGTCGTTCCACTGCATGGCAACGTCAACACCAATGGTGGCGTCGCCAACTGTGGATTCCGTACTGACGGCAAACACATTGGAATGCAGAACCGTTTTGGTACGGTTGATGTACTCGACGAAACCCTTGACGCCCCCCAAAAACGCAAAGTCTTCTTCCTTGCCCTGGCGTTCGTCCACCAAGCGGATCTTGACGCCGTTATTGAGGAATGAAAGCTCGCGCAGACGCTTGGCCAACACATCATAGTGATACTCGATGTTCTCAAATATGGTGTCGTCAGCCAAGAAGTGAACACGCGTGCCTTGTTTATCGGTACTGCCCGTAACGTGCAGGGGCTCTACGCGTTCGCCTTGGCGAAACTCCATTTCATGAGTCAGGCCCTGACGCCAGATCGTCAGGCGCAGCCATTGCGACAAGGCGTTGACGCACGAAACACCAACACCGTGCAAACCGCCCGATACCTTGTACGAATTGTGGTCGAACTTGCCGCCGGCATGCAGCTCGGTCATGACGATTTCAGCGGCGCTACGGCCGTACTCGTCGTCCTTGTGGATGTCGGTGGGAATGCCCCGCCCGTTATCGCTTACCGAGATGCTGTTGTCAGCATGAATGGTGACGACGATATCGTCGCAGTAGCCTGCGAGGGCTTCGTCAATGGCGTTGTCGACCACCTCGAAAACCATGTGGTGAAGTCCGGTGCCATCGGACGTATCGCCGATGTACATGCCTGGACGCTTGCGGACCGCTTCAAGGCCCTTGAGCATCTTGATGGATTCGGCGCCGTAGCCTGCTTCGTTGGCAATCGTGGTTTGATCTGACATAGCTAATTTAGAACCTTATTTACGCCTCGCGGCGAGCCTTGCGGCGGGGGCCGCACGGCAACAGGCCGCCGGCCGGTCAACGGGCATCGGGAAAGGTTAGATGCGCATTGGCATGACGACGTACTTGAACTGATCGTCGTCGGGGGTAGTAATGAGAGCGGACGCATTGACGTCGGGCTGAACCGACCACCTGACCATTTCGGTCTTGACGTTGGCAAGAACGTCCAGCAGATAACTGACGTTGAATCCGACATCCAGCGGCTCGTGGCCGTAGTCGATGTCGAGCTCTTCCAGCGCCTCTTCTTGCTCGGCGTTGGATGAGGTTATTTTAAGCTGGTTGTCGGAAAGCTGAATCCGGACACCCTTGAGCTTGTCCGTGGTAAGAATGGCCGCCCGCTGCAAGCTGCCCTGCAATTGCTCGCGGTTAACCAGGAAATGTCGTGTGTAGTTCGTGGGAATCACACGGGTGAAATCGGGGAATTTGCCCTCAACCAGCTTGGACACCAGTTCGACATCGCCAAAGCGGAAACGAATCTGCCCTGGAGCCACGTCAATGGTAACAGGATCGTCGTTGTCGCCCAGCAAACGCTGCATTTCCAGCACGGTTTTTCGCGGCACGATGACGTCGTGCTTGCTTTCGATACCGTCGACTGCCGTACCGCTGTGCGCCAGTCTGTGGCCGTCGGTAGCCACCGCGCGAACCCAGCCGGGCTCAAACACAAATAGCAGGCCATTCAGGTAATAGCGGATGTCTTGTTGGGCCATCGCAAAATGCACCATATTGAACAGATGCTTGAGCGTCTTTTGAGGCAACGGAAACGAGACATCCCATTTTTCGGGTTGAGCCAGCGTGGGGAAATCGTCGGAAGCCAGCGTCTGCAAGGCAAAGCGACTTTTTCCGGATTGCACCGTAAGTTTTCCAGAACTGAGCGCCACCTTGACATCACCCGAGTCGGGCAGGGCGCGAAGAATATCCAACAGCTTGCGGGCGGCCACCGTTGTGGACTCATTGGCATCACCCACGCCAAAATGCGCATGCGTCGTAATTTGAACTTCCAGATCGGTGGCAATAAAGGCGAGGTCTTGGCCTTGCTTACGCAACAGGATATTGGCCAGAATGGGCAACGTATTTCTTCTTTCGACTATTCCCGCAACCGTGGACAACGGTTTCAACAGGGCATCGCGAGTCGTTTGTATGAGTTGCATGGTTATCCTTTTAAGGTTTGTTCTAATACGTGTAAAGCGTGGTTCAGCTCAGACTGTTTTGTTCGCGCATCAGAAATCTTGCGCACGGCATGCAAGACCGTAGTGTGGTCTCGCCCTCCAAACAAGTCGCCGATCTCGGGCAGGCTTTTCTGCGTGAGTTCCTTGGCAAGGTACATGGCAATTTGCCTGGGTAATGCAATATTGGCCGGTCGACGTTTCGAATACATGTCGGCGACCTTGATTTTGTAGAAGTCCGCAACGGTCTTTTGTATGTTCTCAACCGTAATCTGACCGTTGGAAACCGACAGCAGATCTTTGAGCGCATCCTTGCACACTTCGACGGTGAGCACCTCGCGGCCGTGGAATCGCGCGTAGGCGGAGACCTTGCGCAAAGCGCCCTCAAGTTCGCGCACGTTGCTGCGCAGATGCTTGGCAATGAAAAAAGCCACCTCTTCCGGCATGGTAATGCCTTCGGCTTCGGCTTTGCGCAACAGAATGGCCACCCGCATTTCGAGCTCGGGAGGCTCAATAGCGACGGTCAGGCCCGAATCGAAACGCGAGATCAAGCGGCTGTCGATGTTGGACAGTTCTTTGGGGTAGGTATCGGACGTAATGATGATTTGCTTGCGCTGAGCCACCATCGCTTCAAATGCGTAGAAGAACTCTTCTTGCGTTCGGTTCTTGCCTGCAAAAAACTGAATGTCATCAATCAGCAGCAGGTCGAGCGAATGATAGTAGCGCTTGAACTCGTCAAAGGCCTTGCGCTGGTATGCCTTGACCACATCGGAAACGTACTGGTCGGCGTGAACGTAGCGCACGCGGGTTCCCTTGCCACTTTGCAGCAGCGCGTTGCCGATGGCGTGAATCAGGTGAGTCTTGCCCAGGCCAACGCCGCCGTACAGAAACAGTGGGTTATACGAAACCCCTGGATTCTCGGCCACCTGAAGGGCGGCGGCACGAGCCAGTTGGTTGGCCTTACCGGTAACGAAATTGTCGAAACGCAGCTCGGTATTCAGACGCGATCGATCATGTATGACATCTGCCGCCGGAGCTTGTTGCGGCGCAGCAGTTTCAGGGGGCCTCTCGGACATCGAATCGGAAGGCACTGAGGACACAACTGGCGGCGCGGCAGGCGAGCGTGGTGGAGCTGCCGTGGAGGCCGCCAGCTCGAATGAGACCTGCACAGGTCGTTCGAACCACTCGCTTGCCAGGGTTTCGATTTGATGTGAGAAATTCTTCCGTACCCAATCGAGCTTGAAACGATTAGGCGCGGAAACGCGGAGCACCGCCTGCGTTTCGTCGAACGCCAGCGGTACCAGGGGGCGTATCCAAGCACTTATTTGCTGCGGAGGTAGGTCTTGCTCCAGTCTCTGAACGCAAGTCTGCCAAAATTCTTTCATGTCCACCACTTGAGTAAACCTCGATTCTACCCTGTTGAGCCCCAAGTTATCCACAAGGCGGGACCACTTCGTCACCTGGTCGAAATCTGCAATATTTGACTATTTCTCTACAATCTGTTGAAATGATGGGCTTTTGCAATTTTTGATTGCCAAGGCCGCAGTTTGAATCGCGGTAGCCCAGGGCCAGTTCCGTACCCCGGCGGCATCAACACCGCTGAGCCTGCGCCAATTGCAACAAACAAGCACAGCTTCTGAAGATACACCGTAGTTTCGTGGCATCTTCAAGGCAAAAATCCACAACACCCTATTTCGTTCCGGTATAGACCATGAAACGCACTTTTCAACCTTCAGTCACTCGTCGCAAGCGTACCCACGGCTTTCTCGTGCGCATGAAAACCCGCGGTGGCCGCGCCGTGATCAATGCCCGTCGTGCCAAGGGTCGCAAGCGCCTGGCCGTCTAAGCCTGACGCAGGCTTTCTACCCGAAAGCCGCAATGCCTGCTTCATGCGTGCCACGTTTGGTCCGGCGGCGCGCCTGCACCGCCCCTCTGAATTCGCCGCGGCCCTTAAAGGCCGGCGCATCGCCAGAGGGGCGTTGCTCGTTGTGTCTACCCCTCGCGAACAGCCCGAGGCCGACGCGTCGGCCAGACTTGGCATGATCATAGCGAAACGGTTTGCCCCCCACGCTGTTACACGAAATACAATCAAACGAGTCATCCGTGAGTCCTTTCGGCAACGGCGAGACGATTTACCGCCCCGCGATTTTGTATTTCGCTTGCACGGCCCGGTCGGATCAGTGACCCTGACCGAACTCAAGAAGCAAGTGCGAGCAGAAGTAGAGACACTCCTCGATAAGGTGCAGGCATCATGATCAAAGCATTATTGATCGCGCCGATTCGCTTTTACCGTTATTTTCTGAGCCCATGGGTAGGGCACCAGTGCCGCTTCACCCCTACTTGTTCAGCATACGCCATTGAAGCCATCGAGACCCATGGCGCCCTGAAAGGCCTTTGGCTGGCGACTTGCCGGATAGCGCGCTGTCACCCCTGGGCGGCCGGCGGATGCGACCCGGTACCGCACGCCCATCACCGCCACCAATGACCGAGCGGCGGGATGTAACTTGGCCAGGTCGACCGTCAATTTGAATTAAGGCGGCCTACGTTAAACTAACGAGCTTTTGCTCCGCTTGAACTTCTCTTACAGGCGCTATGGATATCCGACGCACCATCCTCTGGATGATTTTTTCTTTCTCGCTGCTGCTGTTATGGAATAACTGGCAGGTGTATAACGGTCAGCCTTCGCTGTTTTCGGGAAAACCGGCAAGCACCCAGCAGGCCGGCACCGAGAACGGCTCTAATGTGGCAGCAGAAGGCTCGGCTGGTGTACCCGCTGCGGGGGTACCGGCCGAAGGCGTACCTGCAGCCGGCGCAGCGGCGTCAGGCGTTCCTGGGTCGGAGGCGGATGGCACGGGCTCCCAAACGCCTGGTCAGCAAGCTGCGACTGCCGAATCCGAAAAAATCACCATCACCACTGACGTCTATAACCTGGTGTTCGATACCCAGGGCGCCCAGATGGTGCGTGCCGAGTTGCTCAAGTTCGGTGATGAAGACGATCCAACCAAGCCCATGGTGCTGCTTAATAACCAGCCCGGCTCGACATACCTGGCACAGACTGGCGTTGTAGGCGCCCCCCAGGGCGAAAGCTTTCCCACCCACTTGACTCCCTTCCGGCTTACATCCAGCGAGCGCTCGCTGACGGGTGACAAGCTGGATGTCGTCTTCGAAGCAGAAAGTGGCAATGCTCGCGTCGTGAAGACATTTACGTTTTATCGCGGCCGTTATGACATCGATGTACGTCATGACGTCTATAACACCGGCGATGCAGCGATTTCTCCGTCGGTGTATTTGCAGCTTACGCGCGACGGCAACGACCCTCCGAACACTTCTTTCTTCTACAACACCTTTACCGGCCCTGCGGTATATAGCAGCGAAGATAAATATCAGAAGATCAAGTTCTCGGATATTGACAAGAACAAGGCGTCGTATATCAAGCAAGCGGACGACGGCTGGATTGCGATGGTTCAGCATTATTTTGCCGGAGCATGGGTACCCATTGAGAACCGTATCCGTCATAACGAAGTCCTTCGCGTTTCGGATAATTTGTACTCGATCCGTGCCATTCAGCCCGTGGGCACGATTCAGCCTGGCGAACAACAGGCCATCAATTCGAAATTCTGGTTGGGGCCGCAAGACCAGCAGGCCATGCAACAGGTTGCTCCCGGCCTGGATGTCGTCGTCGACTACGGTTTCCTTACGATCATTTCCAAGCCCTTGTTCAAGTTGATGACCTGGATACACGGGTTCCTGGGTAACTGGGGATGGACGATTGTTGTACTGACCCTGCTGATCAAGCTGGTGTTCTACCCGCTATCGGCGGCCAGCTACCGCTCGATGGCAAAGATGAAGCAGGTCACGCCGCGTCTGCAGGCGTTGCGCGAGAAGTTCGGTGATGACCGAGCCAAGCTCAATGCGGCGATGATGGAGATGTACCGCACAGAAAAGATCAATCCCCTGGGCGGATGTTTGCCCATGGTGGTGCAGATTCCCGTATTCATCGCACTGTACTGGGTACTGCTGGGTAGCGTTGAAATGCGCGGTGCGCCGTGGATCCTGTGGATCACCGACTTGGCTGCGCCTGACCGCTGGTTCATTCTACCTGCCATCATGATGGGCACGATGTTCCTGCAGATCAAGCTCAACCCCACGCCGCCTGATCCAATGCAGGCACGTATCATGATGATCATGCCGCTGGTCTTTGGTGGAATGATGTTCTTCTTCCCCGCTGGTCTGGTACTGTACTGGTGCGTGAACAACGCAGTGTCGATCGCACAGCAGCGCTACATCATGCACAAGCTCGACAAGGAAACCAAAGCCGTCAAGCGCTAAGGATGCCTCTGAGTAACGCGAACGGCCGGGCCCATGCCCGGCCGCTTTGTTTTGGTATGTGGCATTATTAAGCTCGATTGCTCTGCGTTGTAGAGCTGTTTTCGGGGTATAGGTCTGGTTGAGGTCTGTGCCCTCCTATTGAGTTTCTGCGTAACCGATTCATGGCCGTCTCTTCGCACCAACCCATTGCTGCTATTGCCACCGCACCTGGTCGCGGCGGCATAGGCGTCGTTCGCATCTCTGGTCCCGACCTGGCACCTATTGTTATCCGCCTCTTCGACCAAGCGCTTACTCCGCGGCATGCCCATTACTTGCCGTTCAGAGACGCGCAGGGGGAGCCCATCGACGCAGGCATCGTGCTGTTTTTCCCGGCACCGCATTCTTATACCGGCGAAGACGTTCTGGAACTACAAGGGCATGGCGGCCCGGCGGTCATGCGGCGCCTGCTTGACCGCTGCCTGGAAGCGGGACGTGAGTTTGGCCTGCGCCATGCCCAGCCCGGCGAGTTTACTCAGCGTGCATTTCTGAACGACAGGCTTGATCTGGCTCAAGCCGAAGCGGTGGCAGATTTGATCGATGCGTCATCCGAAGCAGCGGCCCGCAGTGCCATGGCATCCTTAAGCGGTGCGTTTTCGGATCGCGTCAATACGCTCAACGATCGGATTGTGCATCTGCGCATGCTCGTCGAAGCCACATTGGATTTCCCCGAAGAAGAAATCGATTTCCTTGAAAAATACCAGGCCCGTTCAACCCTCGACGACATACGCAAGCACCTGAACGATCTGGTTCAGCAAGCGCGCCAGGGCATGATTTTGCGAGAAGGCATGCATGTAGTTCTGGCCGGGCAGCCCAACGTAGGCAAATCCAGCCTGCTCAACGCCCTGGCCGGCGACGAGGTTGCGATTGTTACCCCTATCGCCGGCACGACCCGGGACAAGGTCGTCCAGCAGATCCATATTCAGGGAGTGCCTCTTCATATCGTCGACACCGCGGGCCTGCGCGAAACGGAAGACACGGTAGAAAGCATAGGTATCGCCCGTACTTGGGCTGAAATCGAAAGAGCCAACGTCATCATTCACTTGAAAGACGCTCGAGATCCGGCAGGTGAACTGGATGCAGCTATCAAGCAGCGTTTACCTGCTCGTACACCCGTGCTCGAAGTCCACAACAAAATCGATTTGCTCAATGCCTCGCAGCAAACCGCCGCTAGCAGCATCAATCCCTCATTCGACCAGGCGGGCACCTCCTCGCAAGACGCTTTTGTCATGTCGGTACTGGGAATTTCGGCAAAAACCGGCGCCGGCCTGGATGAACTGCGCCACAAGCTTCTTGAAATTGCTGGCTGGAATCCAGGGGCCGAATCCCCGTGGCTCGCGCGGGAACGCCATTTGGTAGCACTACGCAATGCCGCAGAACACCTTGAGCTGGCGGACGAGCATGCCAGTCAGGCCGACAACGTTCTCGACCTTTTCGCTGAGGAACTCCGTCTGGCCCATGAAGACTTATGCGCCATCACGGGTCAGTTCACCAGCGACGACTTGCTCGGCGAAATCTTCTCCAGCTTCTGTATCGGCAAGTAAAAGCTAGCGATTCCCCTAGTTGCGGCAGGCTCGCATTTATTTATAATGAATAACAGTTATGTTTTATAACTATTATTCGAGAGCCTTCCTTCATGAGTCAGTCCGACCATTCTTCCCTGCTCGACGTCAAATTCGTCGGTTCCATCGCCCAAGTGGGCATTAATCGTCCTCAGAAGCGTAACGCCATCAACGACGATCTGGTCAAAGCCATTCACGACTGCTTTGCATCCATGCCCGACACAGTCAAGGCTATCGTGCTGTACGGCATTGGTGACCATTTCTGCGCCGGCCTCGATCTGTCCGAAGTCAGCGCCCATACCGTGCCCGAATCCGTTATGCATTCACGTGGATGGCACGCCGCGTTCGAACACATTCAGTTCGGTCGTGCGCCGGTTATCGCGGTGCTGCATGGTGCAGTTGTTGGTGGTGGACTGGAGCTCGCGGCGTCCGCACACGTACGCGTGGCCGAAGAATCCAGCTTTTATGCCTTGCCCGAGGGCAAGCGCGGCCTTTTCGTGGGTGGTGGCGGTTCGGTACGCATCACCCGCCTGATTGGCGTGTCGCGTATGACCGATATGATGCTTACCGGACGTGTTCTGGATGCGCAAGAAGGTCACCAGGCCGGCATCTCTCACTACACAGTGGGCGCGGGTCAGGGCATGGCCAAGGCGATGGAGCTGGCCGAGAGCATCGCATCCAATGCCGCCATGACCAACTACGGCGTGATGCATCTGTTGCCTCGAATTGCAGATCAATCGATACACGACGGCCTGGCCACGGAATCACTGATGGCAGCCGTGGCACAGACCGACCCCGCTACCCTTGATCTTCTTGCCCAATTCCTGGAAGGCAAAAAGAACAAAGTCAAGTTCAAGCCGCAATAATTCTCTTCGTACAACGGGCCTTCTCCATACTGGCCGCAGCCAGCGCCCGAAACGCTTCAAAATGAGGAAGACATGGATATTCAAGGACAACCGGCAATTGTGACGGGTGGCGCCTCCGGCTTGGGCGCTGAAACCGTGCGGCAACTGGCGGCCGCCGGTGCTCGTGTCGCCATTCTTGACCTGAATGAAGCTGCAGCAAAGGAACTTGCCGCAGAAGTTGGCGGTCTGGGTATCCGCTGCGACATTACCAATACCGAAAGCGTCGAGAACGCCCTGCATATAGCTGCCGAGAAACACGGAGCTGCCCGCATTCTCGTCAATTCGGCCGGTATTGGCGGTGCCAAGCGCTTGGTTGGCAAGGACGGAATCGCCATGCCGCTGGAGCACTTCACCCGCATCGTCAACGTCAACCTGATTGGAACTTTTAACGTCATGCGCCTGGCAGCGGCGCAAATGTTGCCGCTCGAACCGCTGGAGGATGGCGAACGCGGTGTAATCATATGCACGTCGTCCGTCGCGGCGTATGACGGTCAGATCGGGCAAGCCGCCTATGCGGCATCAAAGGGAGCCTTGGCATCAATGACACTGCCATTGGCGCGCGACTTGGCCCAGTTTGGAGTACGTGTCGTCACGATCGCGCCGGGCCTGTTCCTGACTCCCCTGCTTCACGAACTTCCAGAAGAAGTCCAGGCCTCGCTTGGGCAAAGCATTCCCTTTCCAAAGCGGTTGGGCAAGCCCTCGGAATTTGCGCAGCTGGCCGTTCACATCGTTAACAACCTTTCGTTAAATGGCGAAGTCATTCGACTTGACGGCGCTTTGCGCCTACCTCCGCGCTAAATATTCGGTCTTTGGAAGCCACTATGTTTTCGTACCAGCCCCCGCTCAAGGATATTCGCTTCGTGCTGTCTGACTTGCTCGATGCACCGGCCCAGCTCGCGCAGCTTCCTCCATTTTCGGACGTTGACGAGGATCTGATGGTGCAAGTGGCAGAAGAAGCAGGACGCTTCGCCAGTGAAGTCCTGTTCCCTCTGAACGCGGTAGGAGACCAAGAGGGATGCAAGTACGAGAGCGGTAGAGTGCAGACACCTCCGGGGTTTGCCGACGCGTATCGACAGTTCTTCGAGGCCGGGTGGCCGGCTTTAGCCTGCGATCCCGATTATGGAGGTCAGGGGCTGCCCAACACCCTTAACAATGTGCTGTACGAGATGCTCAGTTCGTCCAACCATGCCTGGACGATGTATCCCGGACTGTTGCACGGAGCCTACGCCTGCCTGCACAAGCATGCCAGCGACGAACTCAAGCAGCGTTATCTACCTAAGGTCGTCAGTGGCGAGTGGCTGGCGACCATGTGCTTGACCGAATCTCAGGCAGGAAGCGATCTTGGCCTGTTACGCACGCGCGCCACGCCGCAAGCCGATGGATCGGTACGCATCACGGGTAGCAAGATCTTCATCTCGGGCGGTGAACAAGACATGACCGAGAACATTGTTCATCTGGTTCTAGCCCGTTTACCCGACGCTCCGGCAGGTAGTAAAGGAATCTCGCTCTTTCTGGTGCCAAAATACTTGCCGGAAGGCGATGGCCTGGGCATACGAAACTCCGTAACTTGTACAGGCATTGAACACAAGATGGGCATCCACGGCAGCGCAACGACCAGCCTGCAGTTCGATGAGGCGGTCGGCTGGATGGTGGGAGAACCCAACCGTGGTCTGGCAGCGATGTTTGTCATGATGAATGCAGCGCGCCTGGCAGTAGGGATTCAGGGCCTGGGCAGCGCAGAAACGGCCTACCAGAACTCGCTTGAGTATGCCCAGGAACGTTTGCAGATGCGCGCGGCCCGACGGCCGCCACATCGCCGCAATGAACCGGCTGACCCCATCATCATGCACCCGGCCATGCAGCGTTTGCTGATGACTCAACGTGCGTATGTGGAAGGCTTCCGCATGCTGGCCTACTACAGCTCACTGGCATTGGACATTGCCGAGCATCACCCCGATCCTCAGATACGCACCGACAAGGACGCGGAGCTTGCTCTGCTGACGCCCATCATCAAGGCCATGATGACCGACCAGGGATTCAATGGCTCAAGCCAGGCGCTGCAGATATACGGGGGACATGGCTTCATAACGGAAACCGGTATTGAGCAATATCTTCGTGATTCACGCATTGCCATGATCTACGAAGGTACGAATGAAATTCAGGCCGTCGACCTGCTCTTGCGAAAGATATTGTCCGATGGTGGCCACCGCCTGGACCAATTCCTCAGCCAGGTAGAAAAGACCATCGAAGCCGAACGACACAGCGAACTGCAGAAGCAAGCCAATGCGCTATCTTCGTTGGTAAAAAACATTCGTGAACGTGTCGCGGCTATTGCGCAGGCGGCTCACACAAATCCCGAATTACCGCATACCGTCGCACCGGAAATGCTGCGCCTAGTTGGGCACTGCTCTATTGCCTGGCTTTGGCTTCGTGCCGGGCGGGTCGCACTTAACAAACGGTCTGAGGACTCCGTGTTCTTTCAGGCAAAGATAGGAACTGGTCAGTATTACTTTGACTTCATATTGCCCGAAACAAGCCAGCTACTGCAAATTGTCGATAACGTCCTGGATAGCTCGAAAAGCGAAAACCGGACACCTATGCTTTCGGACGTAATGCGTCAGTATGACCAGACCGATTCCTGACTCCGTTTCCACGACCATGCCGACAGATCACATCGATCAAGGCATGCTGACCCAGTCAGTGGGGTACTGTTGCCTGCAGGCGTATCTCGAGATCGTTCCCAACATAAAAAAGCAATTGGGAAAGCTCCAACTACGTCCCGTGGAATATACGGTGCTGTCGTTGATACATAGCAACCCAAATATCAATCAGAAACGCCTGGGGCAGACAATACGAGTGTCGCCACCGAATCTGGCCACGCTGCTGGATAAAATTCAGGCCGACGGGCTTATTGAGCGCAGACGAAACCCCAGCGACCGCCGTTCACAGATTCTGGCGCTTACGTCCAAAGGTCTCGAGCTGTTTAATAAAGCCGAAACTGTTGCTGCTCGCGCAGATATCACGCCTACGCTGTCTGACGACGAACGCAAGCAGCTTCTTTCGCTATTGACAAAGATATTCCAAAGGTAGTTGCAACGACGGCTCAGACGCCAACGCGCGTGGCGCATACCCGCCACACATTTTGCTGCTAAGTGCCGCCAAATGCGGTTATGCTACTGCTACATGCATTTAGTTAAACGCCTTCCAGATAATCCGCTCGACATTGTTGGCGACATTCACGGAGAATATTCCGCGCTTGTCCGCTTGTTGGCACACCTGGGCTACGACAGCGAAGGACGCCATCCCCACAACCGCCTGCTGGTGTTCGTTGGCGACCTCATCGATCGCGGCCCGGATAGTCACAGCGTCGTGCAACTGGTGCAAAGGTTAGTCGAAAGCGGCAACGCCCGCTGCATCCTGGGCAATCATGAGATCAACTTGCTTATCGACGACGTCAAAGACGGCTCAGGTTGGTTTTTTGATGAACGCCATCAGCAGGATCTCAAACACTACGCGCCATTTCGACGTACACCGCCCGACCAGCGGCAGACCTTCAAAGACTTTCTGGGTAGCCTGCCCATTGCGCTGTTTCGCGATGACATACGAATTGTGCATGCGGCATGGACCGCAGCCGCCATCGAAGCTGTAGAGTCCATCACCCTGGGCACGGTCACCGAACAGTACAAGATGTGGGACTTCGCCGCGCAAAGTAGTGCTCAGGCCTCCGGGCTGTATGAACGGTACCTGGCCGAAAAGGAGCGCTGGGCCGTCGAACTTGAAGACGAACACCAGCCTCCGCCCTATCTTCATTCGATTGCCGAATACGAAGCGACTCAGCAAATGATCAACCCCTTGAAGGTACTTACCTCTGGGGTCGAAGTGCGAGCCGACGAACCCTTCTTTGCAGGAAATCGATGGCGATTCTCCGATAGAGTGAGCTGGTGGGATGACTACGATGAAGCGGTGCCGGTAGTCATCGGGCATTACTGGCGCCTTATCAAGCCGATGAAGAGCGTCAACATGCCCCGGTATACGCAACTGTTCAAAAGCATTCCGCCCAATGCTTGGCATGGTAAGCGACGCAACGTCTTTTGCATCGACTACTCGGTCGGAGCCCGCTGGAGAGACCGCAAGGCGGGTCGATCGATAGAGAACTCACGCTTTCGCCTGGCCGCCCTTCAATGGCCAGAAAACCAGCTTGTTTTCGATTCGGGCGAGATCATGGCCACTTGCTGATCAAGTCCGGCTAGGCACTGATTCTCTCGATATAAAGTAGGCTGCCTGCGGGCAGCCTACTTACGTTAAGCGGAGGCCGGTTACCGTTCGTGGCCCACAACAGTCGAAGGTACCTCCCGGGCATAAATCAGTGGATGTTCAGCAAAGCGGAGCGCAACTCTAGGCGCCGCGCGATCGCAGCCGTGAGCTGTTCCATCGGCCACTCTTGCAGCGATCAAATCACTTCCCCGCTGCGCCCTTCGACCTCAAGAACGTCCATCCCCGCGGGCAACAAGGGCGTAATTTACAAAAGGATACAATAATTCCGGCTGTGGATAACTACTAAGGGGATGCACTGTGAACTGTTTGTGGATGACTAGGGGATAAACCTGCATGAACGAAAGACGTCCAAAGTTGTCCAGAAAGTGTCCTCATCAACCCATGCAGTTATCACGCAAAAAATGTCGCTATAACGCATTGATTCATAGAACAATTTCCAACCTGTACTACTTATCCACAGACACCCATTACTACCACCATTTATATATAAAAATTAAGGACTAAAAAAGACATCTGTCTCATCCGAGGCCAGTTTCTCGGTTGGTACCCCTTGCTAGTTTTGCGTCGTATACTTCATCCGGTCGATCTACAGACACTCAGATTTTGGCTAATCGATCCAGTGCCTTGTCGAGTGTTTGGTCTTGTTTGGCAAAACAAAGCCTCACGAGTTGATGGTTGGAGCGCGTATCAGATGGATCCTGATAAAAAGCACTGACCGGAATTGTCGTAACACCGTGTTTGGTAGTTAACCAACGCGCAAATTCCAACTCTGACTGATCTGAAATGTCGCTGTAATCCGCAATCAAAAAGAACGTCCCGTCGCAAGGTAATGGCTTGAATCGTGTTGATTTCAAACCATCGGCGAGGTAATCGCGTCTTTTCTCGTAAAAATCGGCCAGTTGCGTGTATGGCAACGGATTCGACATGAATTGCGCCAGCGCATATTGGAAGGGAGAGCTCGTTGTAAAAACTGTGAACTGATGCACCTTACGAATTTCTGTAGTTATTGCTTTTGGGGCGGTGCAATAGCCCATCTTCCAACCAGTGGTGTGATACGTTTTTCCGAAGGACGAAACGACAATTGAGTTTTCAACCAGCGCAGGCCGCATTGATAAGCTCAGATGTTTGAGTCCATCGAAAGTGATGTGTTCATAGACTTCATCGCTCAACAGGAAGATTCCGTATTTATGTACAAGTCGTTCAATGGCATCCAGGTCCGCATTGGTCATGACAATACCGGTTGGGTTATGCGGAAAATTGACAACCAGCAACCGCGTCTTTTGAGTAATGGAATCTTCTACTCGCTGCCAATCGACCCGGTATCGTGGATTCTCGGTTGTAGGCGCTTCCATCGAAACAACCACCGGGACGCCCCCAGCCAATTGAATCACTGGAATGTACAGATCGTAGAACGGTTCGATGACGATCACTTCGTCACCAGGATGGACCAGAGATAAAAGGCTTGACATCAAAGCTTCAGTGGCACCGGCGGTAACGGTAACTTCATGATCGACATCATATTTATGACCATAAAGCGATTCGATCTTTTGACTGATTTGTGCTCGTAATGCGGGGATTCCAGACATCGGGGCATATTGATTGTGTCCCTCGTGCATGGCCTTATTTACTAGCTCCATCAAAACCGGGTCAGGCGTGAAATCAGGAAACCCCTGTCCCAGATTGATTGCATTGTGATCAACGGCCATTTGGCTCATGATCGTGAAAATGTTGGTGCCAACATTCGGAAGGCGTGAAGTCAAGTTCATGAATGCGTCGTAGTGGTAGTGAATTGATCAATCCCAGATTATCGTCGCAAGCAAGCCACGTGCATGAAAAAAATACGGGACATAGGGGAAAACTAGTATTTGTGAAAGCAAGTAGCTGTGGTTATTCTTGCCGTTGCATTCTTAACCAAGCTGTACGCGGGATTCTGTACCAGGTGGCTACTGCTCTTTTGGTGTAGGCGTTCTTGGTTTTATGCACCTTTTTCATTTTTAGGACGCTACACATGGCTCAGAAGGGCAAAGTTAAATGGTTTAACGCCGACAAGGGTTTCGGATTCATCACTCCGGACGACGGTGGCACAGACGTATTCGCTCATTTCTCCGCAATTGAAGGCCGCGGCTATCGCAGCTTGAACGAAGGTCAGGAAGTCGAATACGTAGTAAAAGACGGGCCAAAAGGTCCCCAAGCCGCTGAAATTCGTGCCCTATAAAAAATAACAATATCTCGCGTAAGTACTACTTTCGCGACTCCTCTTAACGCCCTACGCCATTTGGCGGGGGCGTTTTTTGTTAGAACCGAAGCTATTGATTTCTTAGACATGCTGCGGAGTGCTGGATTAGTATCCAGTGCAGTTATACACAGTTATGTACAGAATAGTTTTGGCTCGCTCAACGGTATCTCGTACCCTTCGTTCTGAGATTGCTCTACAGCAGTTGATTTCCACGTAAACGCCTGTGGCATATAGGGTTTTTACTAGCGACTGGCATTTGTTTTTAAAGTAGAAACCGGCAGGCTTAGACGACTATACAGTTTCCGATAGCTCACCCTTACAAGTTCAGCTCAGCCAACTTGCTCACAAAGTTATCCACAGGAGTATTCGAATATCTCTTGTGGTGAAGGAACCGCCAAATGGCGGATAGCAGCACACAGCAAATTCCGGTAGAAGTTTATCGCTGGTGTTCCACGTGAAACAGGGTGGCTCCCATGAGAGGTTTGATTTTGGAGCCCGCTCACGACGGGTCCGGATTGGATTTCCCTTTATGTAACGTTGGGTCATAAAGACGCGTTTCGCCCTAATCGGATAAAACGGTCAGCGCAGTTACGCGCACGACATTAAGCTAGTCCACAGAGGCGCTCCATTGTGCGGGTGTAGCGGCTACACCTTATTCCTCGGGTTTTATATCTCGGATTTTTTTGTTCAGTCTTATTAGCACGGGTTCATTTCGCGTAGCGAGCAACTCACGCTAATCATGTTGCGATTCTGTTAGGGCAGGCATTGGGCCGGTCTTCGTTACTCACTGACGTGCGCGGACAATGCACTCATTTGGCTGGCGATGTGTGCCGGCGGAGGGGTATCCTTTACAGACCGGAAGTGACTCATATGAGTTCGTTCTAAGGTTGTTTCCTGAGTCGTCACTGACTGATGGGTGTCGACTTAGGGATTGATCTATCGTCCAACGGTCATGTGGAGTTAAGTACAAATCAATCGGATTCTCGGTCCTCGCCGCTTAGCATACACGCGCGACTGCTTACGACGGGCAATCATTGTCTCGCCGTCGTGTCGGTTCAATGTTTCACGTGGAACAAAGACTCGCGAGATTGGGTTTAGACCCAATTGTTGAACATAGGCTGGCCGAGTGGCCGTGACACCGTGTCGGGATACTAACTGTCCCTGTATCGCTTCGTGAACCGAGTGTCAGAGAGTACAACTTCACATTTTCTGACCGCCTGGTTTTGAAGCGACACAGCGACGACGTTGAAGAATCACCGTCATTTCGAGCGTGAACATCCGGCTGCTGCCGCGTAAACGCGTGATGCCTTTTATTTCGCAACGTCTTGACTGCTGAACGGCAGCTGCTTCTGAGTTTTCCCAGTTCTGAGATGAAGGTCTGAATCGCCATTTGGCTCGCGGTTAAGCTTTATGTAAGTTTCGAGCTGGAGTTGCGTGAAACGTACGGGGCCTACGGCGGCGATCTCGTAGCGGTGCCACCTACAATCTCGGTACACAGGTCCACCCTCATGCAGCTTCGCTTGGCTGCTTAGTTTAAAGAAAGGCTAGTTTGGGGAGCATGTTGGGTTCCAACTAAACAACTGCCGGGAGCATTGAAGTGATCTGACTTCGCCCGTCTGTAGAAGGTAGTCCGCATCTCTTAGAGGAACGATCAAGATATAGCGACGAATTATCGATGGCGATCATGCAATATATTGATGCTTTCCCGAAATCATATTGTCGGCTTATGTTCACGGTTATCTATATGGAAACCGGCGCGGCCGTGTCACATGATCTCCCAGTCGATTCCGGCCTCCTAAAGTGAATGACTGCGAAGGCCGCAATGATGCCAAGCTATTATCCAGTGCTCGCTGTTCCCGACAATCTCTGTAGTTCGCTTGCGGTACCCTATTTATCACTCGCGGATCGCACTCACTTTATACGTTCGGATTCGGGAATGTTTCACGTGAAACACCACCTCAGCGCGGAACAAACTGTGGACTGGAAAGTCAGAATATTTGGCGCCCTGAACCTGGACGATATAGGAGTCACGGAACATTTTTCGGTGTGAAGAAAGACACATAATTGGGCATTCGAGATCTAGGTGCCCGATAGGCACTACAAATTATTCCGCTCCCCAACGTTGAGTCCTGCCCTACGCGGCGATCTTTGACAAAGAACTCTTAGGGAACACAGGTGGGAAGACTTCTGAGCCATGGCAATAGGCTTGGCTAGACACCCATCGACGGTCCGCAGGGTTTCCGGACTCTATCCGTGGGGGCACTAGCCCTGGAAACCTCGGAGTGGTCGTTAGAGATATCGCCAAGCTGACTGAAGGCCGTATATATAGGTAACCTTAACTGGCGCTTATCTGTTGGCTGCGTCAACATTCGTTCCTGCAAAGCTGCGCCAAAACCAGAAATGTTATTAACTGCAATGTTTCACGTGAAACACCAGAAGGCGGCAAGTATAATCATTCTTTAATCCCCTTTTGCACTCGAAATGATTTACCCAGACGAATTCGACGTCATCGTAGTTGGAGGTGGCCACGCCGGTACGGAGGCCGCTCTGGCTGCAGCCCGTAGCGGCGCGTCAACGCTTTTGCTAACCCACAATATAGAAACGCTGGGGCAGATGTCGTGTAACCCATCCATCGGGGGGATTGGCAAAGGCCATTTGGTAAAAGAGATTGATGCGCTTGGCGGGGCGATGGCGTTGGCCACCGATCAGGCAGGTATTCAATTCCGTATATTGAACAGGTCCAAAGGGCCAGCAGTTCGTGCTACGCGCGCTCAGGCCGACAGGTCTTTATATCGGCGCGCAATTCGTCAAACCTTGCAGAACCAACCCAATTTGATGATTTTTCAGCAGGCTGTAGAAGACCTGATGTTGGAAGGGGATAGGGTGGTTGGTGCAGTAACGCAGGTTGGGCTGAAGTTTCGAGGACGATCCGTAGTTCTGACTGCAGGCACATTTCTCAATGGATTGATACACGTTGGCCTGAATCATTATTCCGGGGGACGGGCGGGAGATCCCCCAGCGATTACCCTGGGGCAGCGGTTGAAAGAGTTGAAGCTTCCCCAAGGAAGACTGAAAACTGGGACCCCGCCACGCATCGATTCCAGGTCAATTGATTTTTCGAAGACGGAGACTCAACCCGGCGATTCAGATCCAGTACCCGTATTTTCGTACATGGGATCCGAAGCAATGCATCCCAAGCAACTGCCTTGTTGGATCACGAATACCAATCAGCGTACACATGATATTGTGCGCTCAGGTTTGGATCGCTCTCCGATGTACAGCGATCAAGGAACCATTGAAGGAATCGGCCCCAGATACTGTCCCTCAATCGAGGATAAGATTCATCGATTCGCAGATAAAGAGAGTCATCAGATTTTTCTGGAGCCCGAGGGTCTGACGACCAATGAGATTTATCCTAATGGCGTTTCGACCAGTTTGCCATTTGATATTCAGCTTGCATTGGTCCGTTCCTTACCCGGCCTAGAACAGGCGATTATTACTCGGCCTGGTTACGCGATCGAATACGACTATTTCGATCCCCGCGAACTGAAATCGTCGTTAGAAACGCGTGCTATCAACGGCTTGTTTTTTGCCGGACAAATAAACGGCACGACGGGTTACGAGGAAGCAGCTGCGCAAGGTTTGTTAGCCGGTTTGAACGCGGCTCGGCAGGTACGCGGACTTGAACCATGGACGCCTACTCGCAGCGAAGCGTATTTAGGCGTCCTTGTAGACGACCTCATCACGCGCGGCGTGACCGAGCCGTATCGTATGTTTACCTCTCGGGCAGAATATCGCCTTAGCTTGCGCGAAGACAATGCTGATTTGCGACTTACAGAAGTCGGCCGAAAGATGGGCTTGATCAGTGACGAGCGTTGGGACGCGTTCAATCGCAAGCGTGATGCACTCGAGCATGAGATTCAACGGCTCAAGAGCAGCTGGGTGAACCCGAAAGTATTCGATCGGGAAGCTGCATCTGACCTGCTCGGCAAGCCATTAGAACGTGAGTACTCACTTTTTGATTTATTGAAGCGTCCCGAGCTGACTTACAAGCGCTTGATGGAGTTTAAAAAGCCTGATGGTGAGTTTTTGGGTGGCCCCGGTGTACAGGACCCAGTGGTTGCCGAACAGGTCGAAATCCAGGTTAAGTACGCTGGCTATGTGGCGCGTCAACAAGAGGACGTGAAAAAGCAGGCCGCCCAAGAAGGTCTAGTTATTCCTGAAGATTTGGATTACGACACTATTGACAGTCTGTCCATCGAGGTTCGACAACGTCTGAAACTCGCTCGTCCAGAAACCATCGGGCAAGCCGGTCGTATTTCTGGTGTGACTCCAGCTGCTATTTCCCTGTTGCTTATCCATATCAAGCGGCATCAGCACGCTAGACGGGCAGCCTGATGTCGGATCCCGACCTGAAGAGGCAACTGGCTTTGGCAGTTGACGAGCTGCAGCTCGAACTGCCTGTGCAGACGCAAGCTGAATTGCTCGAATATCTGGCGCAAATGCAGCGCTGGAACCGCACGTATAACTTGACAGCCATCCGCGACCCACAGCAGATGCTTGTGCAGCATATTATTGACAGTCTTGCCGTGGTCCGTCCGATACAGCAAGCACTGGATTTTCGTTCAGAAGCTGTTATTGTTGACGTCGGATCGGGAGCCGGGTTACCCGGAGTAGTGATTGCCCTTGCGTGTCCTGGGTGGCAGGTTAATTGCGTAGACGCAGTCGAAAAGAAAATGGCCTTTGTACGCCAGATGTCAGGCGTCCTGGCATTACCCAATTTGTCGGCAAGGCATGAACGCATAGAAACAATACAGCCCATGGGGGCCGACATCGTGGTTTCCCGGGCCTTTGCATCCCTGTTGGATTTTGCGACACTAGCCGGTGCGCACGTTCGTCCGGGCGGCCAATTGCTGGCCATGAAAGGCCGTCATCCCGAAGAAGAAATAATTGCCTTGCACGAGCAGGGCAAGTGGAAGGTTCAATCCGTACAGCAGCTACAGGTACCACTGTTGGAAGCACAGCGCTGTCTGGTGTGGATCGAGGCTAGTTAAGCCCGGCCCTTAAGGAAACTCATGAATTTCAATAATTCCGCCGACGTCGTAAAGGTGTTTTGCATCACGAACCAAAAGGGAGGAGTGGGCAAGACCACCACGGCCATTAATTTGGCCGCCGCCCTGGCAGCACTCAATAAAAAAGTGTTGTTGATCGACCTTGACCCGCAAGGTAACGCCACCATGGGCAGCGGAGTCGACAAGAACTCTGTACACAACAATCTGTACCAGGTGTTGATCGGTGAATCCGATATTGCATCGGTCCGTGTCAAATCGGAGACCGGGGGCTACGACGTGTTGCCCGCTAATCGCGAGCTTTCAGGTGCCGAAATTGACCTGATCCAGATGGAAGACCGCGAGATGCAACTGAAGCGTGCAATCTCAAAGGTGCTGGACGATTACGATTTCATACTCATTGATTGTCCGCCAACACTTTCGTTACTGACGCTTAATGGCTTGGCGTCGGCCGACGGCGTTATCATTCCCATGCAATGCGAATATTTCGCTTTGGAAGGGCTGTCCGATCTGGTCAATACCATCAAGCGTGTTCATCAGAACATAAATCCCAATTTACGAGTTATCGGCTTGCTGCGGGTCATGTTCGACACGCGCGTCACGCTGCAACAGCAAGTGTCGGCTCAAATCGAAGCCCATTTTGGTGATCGGGTGTTTGAAACCATTGTTCCACGCAATGTACGGCTTGCCGAAGCCCCCAGTCATGGCATGCCCGGAACTGTATACGACAAGAGTTCACGCGGCGCCAAGGCGTATATCGAATTCGGCGAAGAATTGATTAAGCGGGTCAAGAAAGAGGTGTTGCGCTCGGTGGCGCGACCTCCGCAATTAAAGAATCTCTAAGGACGCAACATGGCGACAAGAAAACCCAAAGGTTTGGGAAGGGGCTTGGACGCTTTACTCGGAGCGGATGCCGCTGTGATCGGCACCCTGGGTAAAGATAAGGAAAGCGAACCGCAAACGCCTACCACCCTAAGTATCAAAGCACTGAAGGCCGGTAAATACCAACCTCGTACCCGAATGGACGAGGGAGCTCTTAATGAATTGGCTGATTCCATACGCACACAGGGCGTCATGCAGCCCATACTGGTGCGGCCGTTGTCCACCGCGGGTAAATATGAAATCATCGCTGGTGAACGCCGTTTTCGGGCGGCACAGTTAGCCGGATTAACCGAAGTGCCGGTGCTTGTACGCGAGGTCGAAGACGAGAACGCCGCGGTCATGGCGCTTATCGAAAACATTCAGCGCGAAGACCTCAATCCATTGGAAGAGGCGCACGGCGTCAAGCGCTTGCTAGATGAGTTCGGCCTGACTCACGAACAGGCGTCACAAGCCATTGGAAGATCCCGCTCGGCGACCAGTAATCTGCTGCGACTGCTTAACCTCACCGAGCCCGTCCAGACTATGCTCTTGGCCGGTGACATCGACATGGGTCACGCCCGGGCATTGTTGGCTGCCGAGGCGGCACAACAAATACTTCTTGCCAACGAAGTCATTGCGCGACGTCTTTCTGTGCGTGAAACCGAAAAACTGGTCACCCGGACGCTGCGTAGTCTTGAAGATCCCGCGCCAACGGTCAGTCGTGCCTCGAAAACGCCGTCTGGTGACGCCAAGCGTCTCGAGCAGGCCTTGTCCGATCACCTTGGAACGCGTGTCACTTTGAAAGTGGGCACTCGCAATCGTGGCCAGCTCGTCATTGATTTTCATGATTGGGAGCACCTGAATTCCCTGTTAGAGCGCCAGGGTCTGGCCAATGTCATCGACGAATAAGGGCGCTTTGCCTCACATTGTCCTGTTGTCCTGCGGCGGAACTATTGCGGCTCTTCCGGCGCAAGGGGTAAGTTATAAGGCGGGCATGCTGCCTCCCGAACGTTTGCTCGATGCCGTTCCGGGACTCGAAAAGTCGGTTCATATTTCCGTCGAGTGTCACTCGGATGTCGGTAGCCAGGATGTCGATCTTGAGCTGTGGATATCCCTGGCACAACGAGTAAGCGAGCTGAATGTGGATCCTGGGGTCGACGGAATTGTCATTACGCACGGCACCGATACGCTCGAAGAGACCGCTTTCTTCTTGCATTTGGTAACGTCGCTCGATAAACCCGTGGTGCTTACTGGTGCCATGCGGCCGGCTCATGCCCTAAGCGCAGATGGTCCAGCCAATCTCCAGGCCGCCATCTGGCTGGCCCAAAACCACGAAGCCAAAGCACTCGGCGTTGCGGTGGTCATGAACGACACCGTCTACGACGCCGTCGAGCTACAGAAAAACAGTGCAAATGCGCTGGAGGCATTCTCCGGCCGAAATTGCGGGCCGATTGGACGTGTGCACGGCGGCCGCGCCACGTTCCATTACAATCCGCCGCCTGTGGGTCGTTGGAAAGGCCGTTTCGCCGACGCGTCGTTCAGTCTGCTTCCCAAAGTGCCCATTCTGTATATTCACGCCGGTATGGACCCCGAATGGAGCGATGCGCTGTTGGCGACCAAGCCCGACGGCCTTGTGGTTGCCGGCGTAGGCAGTGGCAACGCGCCCTCGGCTGTATGGCGGCGCCTGGAGGCCGCAGCAGCAGCGGGGTTGATCGTCGTGCGGTCCAGCCGGTGCGCAAGCGGCATCGTTGATAGCGGTGTCGAGGTCGACGACGATTCCTGCGGGTTTGTGGCGGCTGGCGGATTGAGTCCCCAGAAGGCTCGAATCCTTCTCATGTGTGCACTTCAACCCGACCGCAACCTGGAACGAGTAAGAGCCATCTTCTAGCCATTTGACAAGGTTAAAAAAAAGGCTCATAATTCGTGGTTCTCTTTTGGTGGGATGCCCGAGTGGTTAAAGGGGGCAGACTGTAAATCTGTTGGCCTTGCGCCTACGTTGGTTCGAATCCAACTCCCACCACCAGAGCTTACCCGCAGGCGTTGCCGGTGGTTAACAGGGTCTTCTGGGGCCTTGGGCCTGTAGGTGGCGCCCGGTGTCTGGCATGGCTGGCAGTATCAGCCCCGGAAAGAACGGCGAGAAAGAACGGAATCCCATGCGGGTGTAGCTCAATGGTAGAGCAGAAGCCTTCCAAGCTTACGACGAGGGTTCGATTCCCTTCACCCGCTCCAGGTTTTCAAGGCTCGCCTTATTTGCAGGGCAACTTGCAAAAGGCGGGTTTTTTACGGTAATTGCAGTACGCCCATGTGGCTCAGTGGTAGAGCACTCCCTTGGTAAGGGAGAGGTCACGCGTTCGATCCGCGTCATGGGCACCACTCTATTTCATTCATTTTTGTTGCTTAATTCCATAGTCAGGAGTCAGCCATGGCAAAAGGTAAGTTTGAGCGGACCAAACCGCACGTAAACGTGGGCACGATTGGCCACGTTGACCACGGCAAAACCACGCTGACGGCGGCGATCACCACGGTGCTGGCCAAAGAGTTCGG